>Ga0207877_10087_pt1 | contig 41327 bp, 12 predicted proteins | sample LinPmetageLP29_FD_184046 | JGI IMG/M metagenome (GOLD analysis project Ga0207877, IMG submission 184046) | Marine viral communities from the Pacific Ocean - LP-29 (SPAdes) | ecosystem: Environmental > Aquatic > Marine > Oceanic | place: Pacific Ocean | collected 2009-08-23
AAGCCCCTAAAACCCTAAGCCCTAAAACCCTAAAACCCTAAAACCCTAAAACCCTAAGCCCCTAAAACCCTAAGCCCCTAAGCCCCTAAAACCCTAAAACCCTAAAGCCCCTAAAGCCCCCTTGGCTAGTCGGACGCCTACGCCTATCTTATCTAGTCCTAGAACTATAGCCCGCTTAGGTTCTTTATCGCGGTATACTATCTATATTCTATAATAGATCTAGGTATAGCGACCTAAGACCTATCCCTAGGGCCTCGGAATCTATTATAGATTACCCGGCTATCCTACTAGATCGATATTGCAAGTTCGGGAGATATAAACCCGTAGAGTTTGAGATAGATACGAGGCGTAAGAAGCGTAATAAGAGGTTTATACTCGTTCTAGCCGTCCGGATCTTGATAGTATAGGTTATAATATGCCGACTACGTAGAGACAATATTATAAATTGGCTAAAATATATTAAGCCGACCCTCTTAGATAGCCACCCTAATAGCCGATATATACTCCGAATACGTAAGCTAGCCTTGCCGGATATAGGATATTGAAAATCGGAGGAACTAAGGCAACTATGCTTATTCGGCGAAGTAGGCTACAATATTTAGCTACTAAGTACGTATAGCTACGTAAACTAATAAGTTTCCGTCCTTATTAAATATTCGACTAGCATAATCGAATTGGAATAGGCTAGAGGCTATAAGGAATTCTAAACAATTAAGGCATCCTACCTAAATTGCACCGGTTATAGGATTAGGAATATAACTAGGAAGGCCTATCTAATCGGCGTCGGTAAAATTAGGTATAGGAGGAGGATTAGTAAGATACGCCCTCTAGAGGCGCTAGGTCTAAGTATTTCTAATAATAGCCTAGTTGACTTCTAGTCCTAGATATACGGCTATTAGACTCGGTATGTTAGGAAATAACTTACGTTGGCGAGGCGAAAGGTCCGTAAGTTAACGGATAGTATAGAGTCGATTATGGCTAAAGGGGATCGTCGGGCTCTAGACAAATGTATTTAATCTTGCGTTAAACACCGCCTACGGTAGGCTATTTAGGTCCTTAAGTATAGCCTTGCTTATGTTGGTAGGAGCTATTATAGTTAAGAGGGTCTATCTTATTGGTATAAATACTCTCTTACTAGAGAGAAAATAGTAGTTCTTATACTACCTTAAGGGTTGTATATCCTTAGTAAGGAGTATAATAAAAGACGTATAGAGGTTGGTTTCTTTAAGTGTTATTTTTGGTAGTCTACCTTAGAGGTCAAAGAAGGGTATACTAAATAGAGACTATTTAGAGATTGTTGCTAGGTGAATTCGGTTGAATAAATCTATATAACAAAGATCGATCTTAGGCAATATTTTTAGTAGTTTTCTTTAAAGGACAAAGAAACGTATATAGAATAGAGGATATTTAGTAATTATTGCAAAGGGAATTTAGTTAAATAAAGCGATATACTAAAGAGGGATAGCATACAAAGAAATCCTTTAAGTTTAAGGAGAACATATTAGAGTCAGGACAAAGAGCCAGCATATAGTAACCAAGGCGCCTATTACGATAGCCAATATAATAGAAAACAATTATATGCGAAGTGTAAAAGTAGTAACGTGAAGAAATAATCATACATACGGAGATTGTTGATAATAGGGACCTAGGTTACGTGATCGCGGAACTATAATACTCCGATCTCCGAATAACTCTCCTAGGTCAAACATCCTCCGATCCGACGCTATACGTTATAGCGCCTTCTCTACTTCTTCGAGGCTAGTTTTTCTGGTCTTTGTTGCTATACGAGGCCTTCTAAGAAGTAGGAAGCTCTAGAACAAAAAGCCAATAAAGATTAAATTTAGATAAACAACTCTCCCTCTAGATAGCCTCGGTTAGTCGCTACCTCCGAAGCCCCTCCTAACTAAGCTATCGCTAGCGAATCTTCCGTTCTACCCGACTAAGATAGTTAGTTAGGCGCTATATCTTAGTCCGACTCTTTTGCCCAAAATAATATATCCGTCCGATTCCCTATTCCTCGGTCGACCTAAGTATCGATAGTTCTATCATAATTATTAGAGAAGCCCTTATATATATATAACCAACCCCTATAGTACTAAATATACTAACTAGGATACCTAGACTAGTTACCGAAGATAAAGCTAGGTTCGGAGGGTAGCTTTCGCTAGTATTTATATTCTAGAAGGCGCTAATAATAGCGGCTCTCTAGGTTATACTCCCTCTTCCTACTAAGAGCAATACTAGATAAAGAGTAGGGAATTTCTCTTATAAGCGTAGGAAGACAACTAGCGCTACTACTAGGAACTCGGAGAAGATAATAAGCTTTGGCTTTAGCCCCTGCTTCTTGTCGATAATACTATTTTGGATCTAATACAAGATCTAATCTATCTTAGGCGAGTCGTGGGTAAGTAACTAAAGATAGTCCTTAAAACGATTAGGGGACTTATAATACTCCGCTATAAGCGGGAGTCTACGTGACATAGACTCCTCGACTAAGCGCGGGAACGTAGCTACGATCCGGAGCCGATATAGTTGTTAACCCTTACCGAAGTTGGCTATCACAAACTCCTCTAAGTATCTATCTATAGTAGGATCGCTATCTATATTTAGGGATCGGAGAGTTTTGGGTAGGAGGGATAGGAGGCCTCGACCGAACTATTTATCCTTAGCCCTACGGCGGATAAAGATTATCTTTCTAAGGATATCCCGAAACGCTTTAATAGACGCTACTATCGAGGTTCTATTTTCGATTACGTAGCGGAAGCGAGAATCGATCTCGTCGAGCTACGCGAAATCCTCGACGCTAAGCGAATTGATATATATAGCGTAGGGTTTAATATCCCCTAGGCCGGTCTCGAATAGCGTCCTAGTAAGGAAATACTTCGTAGTTTGGTTACCTAGCGTATTAAAGATCTAATATATCTACGCGTTCCTCCGCTCCTCGTAGGCTTCGTTACGTACCGTACGCCCCTAGTCCTTATAGAGCTCTTTGCCCTTAAGCGGAGTATAGATATAGGTCTAATAGGACTAAGGGCTAGTAAGGAAGACTAGGTTGTCTTGAAAATTATACGTAGAGTAGTCTCTATCTTAAATCTAGTCCTTCACGGTCCGTAGGCCTTCGTTACCTTTCTACTCTCCCTAGCCGACGAGTAGCTATATATTCCGTAGTAGAGGGTTATTAAGGTCAACCTTATCTAGCTACTCGGATGTCTAGCTCTTAATCATCGAGGCGGGAGTTATAAGCAATATTAGGTAGGCGTACGGTTTAATCGTATATATAGTACCCTTACGTAGATAGGGGTATTCTATTATAAATAGACTAGAACTAGAATACTATTCTAGCTCGGAGTTGGGGTTATCCGGCCGGGAGTAAAGCTCGGGATGCTAGGCAATATGCTCCCGTAAGATAGTAATATAACGGAGAGACTAGAGTTATTACGAGTATCTAGATTGTCTATATAGTCTAATTAGCAATCTCTCTATCTAGTTTAGATATTTTAAGATAGCGGGCTTACCTTTCTAAGCCCTATATCGTCTACTAAAAACCCTCTACCGAATCTACCCTCGCTAGACAACATCTAGTATACTACGTAGGCCTAGTACGCCTATAGCTTAGGTCGGAGACCGGGAATTATAACGTCGGTATAGTAGTTAAGTAGGCCGCGCTCTATCCCTTAAAGCTTAAAGAAACGGCGATATGCTATCTACCTAGGATAAGGTATATCGAGGTCGGCGGTAGTGATTTCTACAAGGACTTCTACGGGGCTATTCTATTTCTTAGATCTAAATCAAGGAGGGTTGTCTTAATATAAGAGAGCATATACTTAGTGTTGAGCGATTCGGCTAAGCTATCTCGAGTATACTACGGTAGCAAGAGGCTATCGATTATACGGGATATATCGTCGTCCTCGGCCAACGATTCGTCCTCGTACGTCGTACCGCCCTGATCCTCGGCTTCGTTCGCACTGCTGTTGTTAGGTAACTAATTGTATTACAAAACATAAGGGCTTAGGGAAAAGATGTAATAGTCTAGACGATTTTTTATTTCACACAAAGTTCGGTAAATATATATATATACCATAACAGTCTGCTAGGTATTGCTAGTCCGAAAGTGCTCTCCTCTAGAAGCTAGTTAAAAAACTCCCTACGCTTTGAGTTAATGGTTGGGCCTCGTAGTCGTCTTACAAGGTTATTATATGATTCGGGGTCGGCTAAGATCCGGCAAATCACTACAGTAAGTAGAGTACGTAGCCTATCGTATATAGCCTAAGACTTTAGGTCTTGTCCTCCTAGCGGACTAGGTAGCGAGTAGTACGAGAGCGGAAGGGCATATTGCGTATATATAGACTTATTTTTTGTAAGTTCCGATTTTATAGTCCGAATAGCTTCGACAATACCCTTAGCGCTAGCCTTTAGACAATCTTTAAGTAGATATTTATAGGGTATAAACGGATTAAGCACTATATAGTATAGGCACTAGTCTTTAAGGTCTAGAAGAGTCTATGATATTACCTTTAAGAGCGCTAGAGGGGATAGTAGGATTGTATCTAATTTAGCTCCGTCTTTAAGAACTAGGGACGTACTAGAGTATATACTCGACGACTATACTAGTTCTTTAGTAGGCCCTAGGGGCCGCTTTCGTTTGGCTCCCCGCTAAGGAGCCGGGGACGCCTTATATAGTATAGTCTTAGACTGTCCTAGTTTATGCGAAGGCGCTTACGGCCCCTCTAGTTTAGCTCGGCCGCCGGCAACCGGTAAGGCGTTGTATGCTATAGTCGGAGACTCTATAAGTTCGTCTAAAGGCGCTAGTAGGCCCTCTCGTTGAGCTCCTGGCTCGGGAACCGGCGAGGTATCATGCTATGAAGGCTCTGACTGCGCTGGTGGTCCCTCTTGTTGAGCTCCCTACGTCGGAGTTGGTAGTAAATAGGATGGTGGACTCCGTAATCGCGCTGGTTCTGCGAGAGGCGCTGGTGGCCCCTGCTGGTAAGCTCCCTGCTCGGGAACCGGCGATATATTATGTCGTGAAGGCTCTGACTATATTGGTACGTCCGAATACGTAGGTAGCCCCTCTTGTTGAGCTCCCTACTCGGGAGACGCTGGTGTATGATATGGTATGGTCGGAGGCTATACTTAGTCGTCCGAAGACGTCGGGAGCGCCTCTTGTTGAGTTCCCTACGTAGGAAGGGTTGAGGGATTGGGTAGTATAGTCTCTAACTATACTAGGTCGTGCGGAGGCGCTAGGGGCTTATCTGGTTGCGTTTGGTGATCGGGTACGGGTGCCTCTTCATATATAGCAAATAGCGTGTATCCTAGACCTTTCCGTATAAGGCGTTAATAGAGGTAGAGCGTTTTGTGTCGGGTTAGGTCGGGTTAAGGCTCTTACAACCCTATATTTAGATGCTTAGTCTTGTAGTGCTACCTGCGCGCGCGAGGATCTAGGCTAAACCACTCACAATTGGGGAAGGCATACCGACGATAATTCCTAAGGATAGGGAGCCCGGGGATAATAGGTACTAGTGTTTCCGGCGTAGGTATATCCTCGATGTGGGTAACTAGGTCGGGGTAGCGACGGAAGAGAGCATCAACGGTAGGGCGTTGCCGCGACATAAGACACTCCTCTTTAGGGTAAGCTGTCCTAAGATGGTCGTAGACTATCGGCCTTAGTACCACAACCCCACATAGCGTATATATCATGGCCCGAAGTTACGCAACGTAGACAAAGAGTTTATGAGCCCGGTCGAAACGCGGAGTATCGGTCGGAGGTTTCGTAGGGGCCGGAGTACCTATATTGCTTAGGAAACAAGAAGGGATTGATCCTTCCTTTATTATAGGGGTAAGCGGTTGACGAGGATAAAGAGATTGGAGTATATTTACGTGATTACATAAGTTTAGGATACCGTATAAAGGTATCGCTACGGGGTTTGTTGTTAGGGAACGACTTTGTCTCTACGTTTCCCCTCTGCATACTATATTAGTATGATTATAGGGCTATTTCAAGAATACCAACTATATCTCTTACGGTTATGACCGCTATACGCCCTGCTTTACTTGGTATTTTCTGGGCCGTGATACGCTAGTACGTTATTAGAATAACGTTTTGACTAACTTTGCCCTAGTATTTGTATATTATGTATTGGCATTTATAGCTTATAGCCGTACCTCAAGATAACAATTTTCAAATAGGCCTACTACTACTAATAGTAGGCTAAGTACGTCGAAAGAATTACATAAATTTAGAAATTAGCCTACTAGGGGGATTTTCAGCGCGGCCTTGGAGTATCGGCGGAGTCTAGCCTAGGTAAATCTCCGGTATTCGCGTGCCTACCAGAAGTACTCTCTTTCCTAGTCCTATTCCTCTCTAGTAAGCGTACGGCTAAACGGGTCCCGGCCGTTGTGACGCCCGATATATTATCCGTAACGTATAATAGTCTCGTAGTAGGCGAGGTCCTATACGGCCCTCTTCGTCTTATTAACGCCAACCTACGTATAACGAAGTTGGTTTCGTAAGCGCTCTCGGCGGGGGCGGATAGTCTCGGGGTTAGAGTCCTCGTCCTCTATCTACCGTAATATAAGATATACTTATGCGAGTCCCTACGTAAGCTCCCGCCGAGGTCGTTGTTGCTAGGCACGTAAGACGGATAGTTGCTAGAGAAGAGTAACCTCTTGCTAATAGGCCTAGACGGTAGCCTAGAGGTAGTCTACTAGGTACTAAGTACGCTATTCTCGGTTGTCGTGTATATTACTACGCGAGATACTATAATCGCGCGTAAATAACCGGAGAATACGTTTACCCGGCTATATCTATCTAATAACCTACTTAAGCGTACTTAGTATAATACTAGGCGTTAGGAGGGGGATATTTAGTATAGATAGTAGGGCTAGCTTATTAGCGGCCTAGAGCTTATCGTCGAGATTATCCGGAATAGAAGGGAGGGTCGTATTAAGTATAGGAAATATTTTATACCGCTACTACCTAGTAACTAGGAGGGAATAGATATCTACGGCTAGGACGACGACTTCGGAGATAGAGCTTCGTTAGCGGTAATACAAGGATACTATAGGGTAGGAACTAGCCTAGACATAGAGTCGTTCTATAGGTATAGGAGACCAAAAGGATCGTTAGGTAGGGTAGGGAAGAATCTAGTAGCTCCGTAGCTACGTAGATCTAAGCCGGACGCGCTACTAACGCGCTTATTATATACTAAATACCTAAGCAATCTAGCCGTAGTATTAGCGGTAGAAGATATAGTATAGCTTAAACTCCTAATACTTACGCGGCTAGTCTCCCTTAGTAGCGTTACCGTCCTAGCCCTAGAGCTAAGTAAAGAGGTTCTCGATATAGGTAACTATCTTCGGTTACTATACTAGGATAAGATCGTCGTCGACGATACTACCTAGGAATAATAATCGGACGCTAGGCCCTATAAGAGGAATATAGCCTTAATAGGCCTTACGTAGCTAGGCTAGCTATAGTAGCTAACGGTAACGCCGTTATACGAGCGCAACAAAGACATCCTTACGGAAATCCCGAAGATAGAGGTCAACTAGGAGTTAGAGAAGGAGAGTAGCGCGACGGGGGTAGTCTCGGTCGTTCTATAGGCGGGAGAAGATATTATAGAAGAGAAGGAAGTCGCTCTTAGTACGTACGGCTTCCTAATACTACGTATAGAAGGCTAATAGGAGGGTTGGTATATTAAAGACTATATAAGCCCGGTAGGGGGTTTAAAGGCTATCGCGGCCTAATTAAGTTTGTCGGCGAGCTAAGCGTAACCGTACCGCTTAAGGGACGCCTATATAGCTATCCCTTCTCGGATCGTGTCGATATTAGATCTAGGCTAGGGCGCTCGGACGTAGTAGTAGGTCTAGAGACCTACGCGGCGCTATAGATAGTTACCCTAGCCTCTATACGTATAGAGGAGGCACTAGAGATATATTATTATTATATAGGTATACTCCTAGTAGACAAGAGTATAGGGCTAGATACTATAGGTTATCTCGAAACCTAAGCAGAGCTTATTTATATTCTAGCGCTACTAATTAAGTATTAGTAGGGTAGGGTAGACGTAGAAGGGCTATATCTACGTAAGAGGAGAGAGCGGTACTAGGTCTAGGCCTAGCTTACGAAGGCGTTCATCGACTACGGCTAAGGTAAGTCCGGTAAGCCAGTACTCTTTACGAGTGCCGTAGAGCGAGACCGGTAGCCCTATAAGGCTATATAACTACGCTACTTTGTATAAAGGTAAGCATAAAGGATAGTAAGTAGGGAGTAACTAATAGCGCCTCCGATATATTGCTAGGTACGAGCTATCCTAGGGTTAATAGCGAGGGTATTAAGGCGCTTATTTTAGAATAGATAGACCTTGCCCGCTATAAATATATTCTTAGATACGTTATAGTACTAGAAGTACCGGAGGCTACTCTTCTAGAGTCCGCTCCGTAAGAAGGGGGCGATAGTTATAGACGCCTAGTCCCAAAGGAGACCTTACGGGTAGAACTGGCGCTTAAACGGGCTCAGACGGGTTGTAGCTTCTAAGTAAGGCTCAGTAGTATACTCGCCGTCGGCATCGGACTAGGCGTCGGGATTAGACGCGGCATCGGTGTCGGACTTAGCATTATAGTCAGACTCGGCATTACGGTCAGACTCGGCATTATGCTCCGACTCGGCATCGGACTCCGGCTCTATAGTAGGCTCTGGCTCGGCATCTGACTTAGTATCGGTCTCTATAGTAGCTTAGTATGTCGCTAAGTCTATAGACGATATACCGGGGGAGTAGCGAGGGCTTAGAGGAGAGTAACGTTATAACCGTAGGACCCTAGTTAATCGCCGCTATAGCATAGGCTAGGATAACAGTCCCTTATAAGGCTTATCGATAACTTACGGCGGAGATACTAGCTATAGGGGGGCTAGGTTTAGTATAGTATTAACCTAGGAAAGCTAGTCACTAAACTACTAAAGACAATACTTTCGCTAGCTAAGGGTAAGCGGATATTCTTCGCCGGTAGTAGATACGGTAGGCATAGTTTCCTTTACAAGATTATAGAAGTCTTACGTAAGAAAGTCCACGTTTATAGTAGCGTTCTAGCGGCTAAAGAAGAGGTCACGAGCCCTAGCCTATATAGGATACTATATAGAGAGCTTTAGATCCTTTGCGGTAAGGACGATATAGTAGTCTAGGAAATAGGCGTAGCTAGGTTCCTAGAGACGGCGCTAGATCTTATCCCAAAGAGGACTAAGCCTATCCGCCTAGAGTACGATATAGAAGTCTTACGTATAGGAGATATCGGACGTAGTAACGGCCTATACGCGAGTCTCAACCTAGGTAGCCGTAGCATTAAGGCGGATATGCTAGGCATAAGCTAGGAGATACTACGTTATAGCTATTAGATAAATCCGCTCTAGAGCTAGGAGTATTATATAGTCTATCTAGAGTATATATTCTTCCTACGTAGGAACCTAGTATTTTCGTTGCAGGTAATATAGCCGCGGGAAAAGAATATATAGCTCAACCTTAGGAAATCTAAGTAGTTGTCCGAATAGAAGATAAGGGACCTAATATAGCGGCCGCTTACCCTAGCGGGGCCGTATAGTAGATAGATCGGTCTACCAAACTCGAATCTTATCGAGCTAGAGGGAGCTCTAAAGGTTACTAGTAGTAGGGCGTCTAGCCTTCTATCTAATCCTACGCCGCGCTACTACAAGGCTAGACGTAAACCCGCTAGTACTGTCAATGTCAATAGAATTCTATAGTAAGCCGCGGTCACTAATAGTATCCGTCTCGACGTCTACCTAACATAGGGAATTAGGACCGGTAAGGGGCAGCGATTCTAGACATCCTATATAGACCTATCGACGAGTAGGCACTAGGAAGAGAGTCTCCTACTTAGTAGGATACTAGGCAATCTACGGTAACCTAAGCACGTTAGGACATAGCCACTAGATGATCTAGGAGAGTACGAGCACTAGCTCCTATAAAGACGTAGCGCGTAGAGGATATTTATGGTAGCCCTAGTAGTTTTGTAGCTAACGAACAATAGCCTCGGCTAGTAGCTAGGGTGACTAGTGCTCTAGTAGGAGGGTAGTAGCGATCGCCTAATTAGTATCGATAATAGGTTGCGTAGATAGATATGGCGATAGTTCGGTATCTAGAGGATAGGCGCTAGATAGTGATGATACTATTGCTATAGAGAGGAATAACGATATTAGATACGAAAAAATAACGACTATATGTTTGGCTTGTAGATCTTACGCAGAACCTATCCTAGTGACTGATAATCGGTCTCCTATTGGACTATAGGACTTGGCGGGCTATCGTCGGCCACTGGACTTGGCTGTATAACACGCTTAGACGGCTTAGCAATTGGCTATATGATACGCTCGGACGGCTTAGCCTCTAAGGCCTAGCGTAGGTTATCCGTTACTATGAAGCTTGGTACGCTATCCCCCGAAGGAGGGGCAAGAACTATGCGCTAATCTATATGTAGGAAGAGATTATAAAATAGGTTATTCGGAGCGCCAGTGGAGGCGGAGGGATGCTTAGCTACATGGTTGATCCTCTGTCGTGCTCGGAACTGAGTGACACGGGTACGTGTGCTATCCTAGGGAGTTAGATAGATCCGGGGCCGTCCTCTAGACAATGGTATTGTGAGTATAGAGGGAGGGGATGCGGTAGGATGACTTGGAGCTACTATAAAGATTTAAATACGTTATACCCTACTAGATAACGATAATTCTCTATACCGTGGACTAGACTACCTCTCCGTATTATTACCATAATAAGTAGTCTAAGCCCTAACTTTAGTTGGGACGGGTTTACGTCTACTTTGTTGCGACCGGTGGTCCAATCATATAGTTATAGGCGAGCAAACTAGCGCTCTAATTGGTTGCCTTATCCTAACTATAAAGTTAAATAGGTAGAGCCTAGGGTTTCAAAACCCGTTAGGCGAAAGTTAATAGCGCCTATACGTTACCCTATTAACGAGACACTCGATTAACGAGACTAAAGAAATTTCTACTACTATCTCTACTCTATTACCTATAGAGAGTATTATAATAGTATCAAGTTGCCGATCCTCGGTAGGTTCGGCCATAAGACGTCGGAGTTTACGACGTCGGAGTTTACGACATCGGAGTATATCTTTAGGATTGTCGTCAACGAGTAGTATATTAGGACTCCTAGTACCGTTAGTAGTGATTACCTAAAGGCCCGATAACGAGGGGCTATACCGATAGAGGACCCTACCGTCGCAAAAGGGGACCTAGGATATATATACGTTGCTATATATATAATATAGATAACCTTAACCTAATTATGTCTTGTTGCTAGCCTCGTCTGGGAAGGGAGCATCATCGGAAGCGAGTCGAATTACGAGCGACGCCTAAGTTACTATAGAGGAACTTCACGACCGGGGACCTAATGAAGGGGAGCTAAGTAGAGCCCCTTCTTAGTACCTACGGGATGAGGGCATAATTATGCCTTAGCAACGGAACGAGAGCTCGAGTGCTAGCGCGAATATGTATAAGTCGATGGCTACTCTATAGCCCTAATAGCCGTCGCTTTCCGGGATATCTCGCGTAGCAAGCTTATTAAGCATAGAACGTGCTAGTAAGCTAGAAGAGGCTATAGAGTCGTTGGAGATAGCTAAAGAAATAAGCTTGTCTAGAGCTCTAGGTTCGCTTTATAGGCAAGGGTTACTAGGCGTACTTAGCGCTAAAGAGCTAGACGAGGCGGTCGGGAGCTTAACTAGGCCCGTGGATTGGATTATAGACATATTTTCCCAGATAGTTAAGAGAGGACCTCGCTAAGCTAGTTGCCCTACTATCTTAGAGGGTTAAGAGTAAGTCTCGTTGGCCGATACTCCCTAGCTATAGAATCGGCGGAATATAGCAATATCTCTCCTAGGATACTTACCGAGTATACGTAGTACTAAAAGGCAAATAAGCCTTGGCTACTAACCTAGTACCTAATATATATCGACGGCTACCCCGGAGCTCTAATATAGGTTAAGTAGGGAAAATAAGGCGGATAAATTGATATAGTAGTAGGATAGTATATCCGACGCTAATCCTATGCTAACCGCGTCGCAAATTCGCCAAACAATCTATAAAGTCGTTCTATAGGATATTATAGAGCGGATATCGGAGTTTACTACGCCAGTAGAATTTTTTGGGGCGAGGAGGGAGGCATCTCACGTTACGCCGATAGCACGCCTAATATCTCTTCTAACGGACCGATATGCATAGAGGGGAGAAGAGCGCTAGAAAAGCGCGGCGTCTCTCCTAATAGACCTACGTATATATAGTAGAGAGAGGCGATCGGAGAACGCTATCCGTAACTAGGCTACGTACTAGGTACCGGACGCTACTCCGGAGTCCTAGGCGAGGGTAAGGAGGGAGCCGTCTCTTATAGTACGGTCGGCAAGGGCAACATCTCGGTCAACGCTATATAATATATAGAGGCGAGGGGCATAATCGGAGAACGGAGTCCGCTAGGTTATATAGCATCTAAGACCGGACGCTACTCGGTAGTCCTAAGAGAGGTCGAGGAGGGAGCCGTCTCTTGTTGTAAGATTAGTAGGGGTAACCTCTTAGCCAACGTATAATATATAGAGGGGAGAGGCCTAATCGGAGAACGCCGTCCGCGAGGCGAGAAGGTAGGTAAAGTTGGAGGGTTCTCCTAGGCCCCGACCTAGGGCAAATAGAGACGGATCTCTCTTATCGCGGCTAGTAGGCGTATTGGGTACGAGAGAAGGTTCCTAAGCGAGTTCCCTATATATACAATACGAGGTATTAAGGACTTAGCGACGAGATAAGCGGTCGATTGTAGATAGCTATCGGTCTAGATTTTCTGATATATAGATACCGCGCTCGTTAGCTATCCGCGTAGGTCCTTCCTCGGCAAGATTGTTATCCCTAGCTACCGGCGCGGGTCCGTCCTTAGCGAGGTTTTTCTCCCTAGATCTTAGCGCGAATCCTTCCTTAGCAAGCTTCTTATCCTAAGGAATATTACCGATTATCTAAGGGGTTAATATTAGGTACCTCGCTATAGACCGCTACGAACGTCGGCGGAGGCTACTCGCCGATAAACGTAACTAGCGTCTATCTAATACAACTAATAAGCCTATTAGGTCGATACTAAGTAGGGCTACTAAAATAGTATAGCGTCGAAGAGGAATATATACTACTTAGGTTACGCGGTAATAGGAGGAGGAAGAACGTCTCTAGGGGTTCCGAGCGTTGGTAATAGAGGAGAGGGCTAACTAAGGAGGAGCTAACCTATAATATAGGAGATAGAGACGGGCGAGGATAATCTAGTCTTATAAAGAAACTTGCCAACTTATACGTCTATAGCGGGACTACGGAGGAAGGTAGATAGAAATAGAAGAGGCCGACCGAATATAGGGGAATATCCTACGATATCGTATCTAGGTAGATATAAAAGACAAGATACGGAATATTAAGGCGTATATATATCGCTATAGCTTAGATATCCTAATAGAGATAGGGAGAATTAGGATCTAGGATTAGAGGCTAGCGTAGCTTAGGAGGGAGCTAATAAAAGAGTAGGACTACGATAGGAGGTAATTAAGGATACTAGCTTAGGTTGTATTTTGTATATATTCGCTCTCTAATTTTTCCTTTATCTAGTTTTTAACTTTTGTTTATATTAGATCTATATTCTATAAGCTTCTACTATAGATAATAACTTAATATAGGTAATAACTTAAGGTAGGTACTCGCTTAAGGTAGGTACTCGCTCGAGGTAGGTACTTAGGTAATATAGAGTCGCTATAGTAAAAGGCGTTAGAATAATAACTCCCTCTATAGCCTTTATATTGCCTATAATAATCCCGTAAAAAGAATATAGTATACGAGAAGTAATCTAAAGTATATCCTATATTTTGAAGGTAATAGACAATATACTAAATAAGAAAAAGGTATATAACGTTTATTTAAATACGGTTAGTAGGTATAACGTTTAATCGGATTAGGTTAGCGTAGATAGTCTCTACCCGAATACTATACTAAAACTAGCTAACTTTAGAGGCTTATTGTACTATATATAGTGCTTTAGAAATTTATTTAAAAATATATTTGCAATCCTTAGACTCTCGGCTTTCTAATAGTATTAAAAAAGAAATAACAATCTATGGTAGTAGCTTTCTCTAGTACCTATTATTTGCCTAATATAATATGAGTTAGATAAGGATAGCCCGTAATATTTATAAGTTATGTAAGTTTTAGCTAAATTTTCTAAGTATTTGGATTATAGAATTAGTCTTAAGTAGGGGAGAGGATTATATACTATATATAGTATAGTTAGATTAAAGATATTATATTTGAAAATTTAGTCCTTATTTAGGGTCATAATACTTAAAAAGCTCTTTGTCCCGTCTTAATCGCTTCTATATTCTCCCTAATATACGCCTCTAGGTGATAGGAGGCAACGGAGGATTACCGTTATCGTTATCTTCTCTATCACTAAGTCGTTCCTAAATATCTATGTTCCCCTTCTTAGAATCCGAAGTACTAGGCACGGTATTTCGTCGCCTCTTGCTAAGGGTACGCTAGCTAATTTTCTTAATAGTGACCTAATTCTAGGTAAATCCTAAATAATCTTCCTTATCGTTACTAATAAGAGCAATAGGATTATCTTGAGGGATATCCTTTTCTTCCTCTACTAGGTCGATCTCTTTATTGCTCTAGAACTCCTTAGCAATCCTAAGTTGGCCCTCCTCGATATTAAACCTTGTAGTATACTTATGTATTATAAGGTCCTGGATTGTTGTTGCTTTGATCGAGCCTCGATAGATATGTGGAGATACCTTGAAGGTAGAGGAAAAGTAGAGGTTAGAGAGCTCGCTTTTCTTCTATAACTAAGTCAAAATTAGGGACTTAGGGGTACGTTAGTTCTAGGAGCAAGCAATTTTGACTCTTAATTAAAAGTACTGATATAGCCGTTTGATATATATATATAGACAATTTATTAACGCCTAGCGGCTGAACCGAAAGGGCAACTATTACTGATCTAAATATATATACTATAGCTAATACTATGTCTCCTTAGAGCCTATATAAGATTTCTTTTAGCGTATGTTATCTTAGATGTCAATATCTTCGCGGGTCCTTGTAGGTTAGTATTTAGTTAGTAGACTAGCTTAAAGGTGCTTCTCTAAGTATTTAATATCCTATCCTCGGTAGTTGAAGTACGTCTACCGTCTTTGGCATAAGGTAGTTAGTAGGGGTTAGATTGGGGTTGGGGCGGGGTAGGTTTTAATCTGTGTTGGTTGACATAGTTAAGTAGCGTCGAGTCGGCCCGTGGCAATTGCAAACTATATTATGGCTCGTACTACTTCTAACTTCGGCTTCTAGTTCTAGTTATCTAAAGGCGATTTTCCGCCTAGGAAAAATAATATATTGCCTCGGTAAGTATAGGTATATTGTAGTATTTCCGTTCGGTATGTGGTCTACCGCTAACATCGAAAGAGGAAGTGCTCTACGGTCTCTCTAGCTTGTCTATATACGTATTAATCCGTCTCTACAACGTTGATTCGATAGAGGTATCTATTGAGTCTCGCTATACTAGTCCGGAGCCGGGCTAGTACGCTTGCTTCTTTCTAGGACAATCGATTATATAGCTGTTGGGTATGTTTCCCTAGAAGCGCTATATCTATACGTTTGGCATATTGTCCGACGTTCTCTAGTAGGCCGTGGCTAGTAGCGGCCTAGGACCGCGCGATATTTAGTGTTGTTGACTTTATTCTAGGGACCTATGCTTAAAGGGTAGTATCCTCTTGCGTCGCGGCTCTAGCCTACTCTTTCGCTAGGCCTAATAGTTGATTATCTGCGCTAGTCGGGACCTAGTAGATGCCGATCCGGTTTCTGTGTCTTCGTAATCTTCGAATTAACTTGTATATCTAGTAGATATGTTCCTGGCCCGACTGCTATCGAGGATTCTTTAGCGTAAGTGCCGCCGCTTTGTTGCTCGTGAGTAGCGTGACCCTATACCGTTTCAATCCCCGTAGCGTGTTTAGTACGTATGCTATTGCTGCTAGCTCCCTAGAGTATAGGTTTTGCTCTGTTCTTGCGCCTAGTGTGACGGAGAGGGTCTTTAGTCTCGGTTTTCGGTACCGAGGTAGCTGCTTCTTAATCGCTACCCCGAATCCTACTATCTTATTCCGTGCCGAACTACTAACCGCGATCCGTATAACTCCGCCCGCTTCGATCTATGTCTCCGGTATATTATGACTATCGCTCCGTACGCGTTCCTCCTACGGTACTAATATAAATGGACTAATGCTTTCTAGGGTTTCTATCTTAATGCTCTTTAGCGCGTCTACGACCTAATATAGTAGCGAACGGTGGTATCTTCTAAATTTCTTGATCTAAGCTATACTCCTGCGGAGGGGATTGGTTACTAGCCTAAAAGACATTAAGTAGCTTCGATAGGTCTACTTGTATAGACTACTACCCTAGCTTTTTACCCGATAAATAAGGCTTCTAGTCTTTTAAGGTTTACTATACCTCTTACCCTAGGTGTCTCTTAGTTTGCTCCTTAAGTATATATTATAGGCAACCTAACTAGGACGATACTGCTTTAACCGACTAAGGTCGATCTTAGGCCCCTAGTACGAGTAGGGTAGTTGGCTCCCGGCTTTTTGTATACCGATACGCGTATCCGTCCTCTCGGGCTATATAGACAGTCTCTAGATAGGCCCCGGCCCTACCGTAGTAGCTGCTATTGTATACTACGGCCTGCGAGGGCTTTTACTCTCGTTTCGCGTTACCTAAGGAGATCTCCCTCCGCTAGGCCGACCGTGTCTTGTAGAAAGTCCTCTATACGCTCTATCCGGTAGTATATATCGGTTGCTCTCTACTAACTAAGCTTGATCCCCGATGTCTGAATAGGATCGACGGGTTGCCCGTGGTAAAGCCTTAACGAGTTCCGCCGACTGCTATTAGTTAAATACCAGTATTTTTTAGGTTGTACGTATGTCTCCTAAGAGGATGCCCATGTCCTAGTGGTACCCGTATCCTAGTAGTACCCGTGTCCCGAAGAGTAGTCGCCCTAAAGCTTGCCCATGGCTAAGCCTTAACGAGGTCTCTAGGGAGCGATGTCTCCGAGCCTTAACGAGTTCGAGTCTTAACGAGGTCTCTAGGCCTTAAACGAGGTCTATCCGATATTAGCTTAACTGCCTATGTTACCGGTTTACTACTACCTCGCTATATCTCGTAGGATACGATCTTAGACCGTATGCAAGCTTAGGGGTATCCTATCTTCTCCTTAGGCGATACTACTTCTACTAGTAATATAAGACTAGTATCGGGCCCGAGTACGAGTTGGGTAAGAAGAAGTCGGATGGTTTTTATATGCCGTTATCCCCTAATTTTGGTATAGTTGTGCGGTCGTGCCCCGCGCCGACCGCGCCGGGCCGGACCGTATAACCACGGCGGATTTATTTGGGTCTCCCCAACGGGGATTAATACCGGACACTACGAGAAGGTATAAATCTATTGTCCTAATAACCTAGCGAGGGCTGCTACCTAGTGCGAGCTTACTAGGGGCTACGTAGGCTATAGGCTTGCTAAGAATAGGCGTCTGATACTATAGTAGCTAGTATTTTCTACCGGTTCCTATTCTACGGCCGGTGGTAGCCCTTTTTGTTGTCGTGTGATGATTTGGTACTTTTTTGCTTTGATCTAAGTAAAGGTTAAAGAACCGTTCTTGTATGTATATATTATGCCCTAAAGCTTTTGCTTCCTATGACTAAACGACTGCCTTCTTTAGCTCCGAATAATTATAATCGACTGTACTACGTACCTCTTCTAGTTTCAAAACTACCTTGTCGCTAGGATCCTGTCGTACTTAGGTCCTAGAATACGACAATATAGGAAGCATAGTAGATTATGTCGGATAAAAGAAGTAGATTCTTACTAGCGTGAAGTCTAGAAGCGATTGTGTCGCTTTTTAGTAGCAGATTCGCGCCTATGGATCCGGGCCTTCAAAGTTGAGATAGGTATCTTAAAAGATCGTGTAGTAGTGGTAGCAGAGGGATACTTGCTATTTTTAATAGCTTGTATAGCTAATGAAAGGCGACGCTCCTACTCTATTAACTTTCTTTTCTTATTAGAGCGTTAGGGGGGGGGGGGTTTATTGTTTTTGTGGTCAAAGAAGATGTATCATTATTGAAGTGTACTTTTTGTGGGGTCGCTGGCGCAACCGGACTTTACGTTATGAGGCTGGTGTAGATTAGGAAGCTTATTATAGCTTATGAAAGGCCTAATGCCCTTAATTCTGTTCCAAACTCGTTTATAGTATGTGGTTGCCCCCGAAGAGCAACGAGAGATCGAGAAATATATTAAGATGGCGAACGTGAGATTTTAAAGAAATGACAAGCAGCTATTATAAGTTTTTTTTTTTTTCCTTCGGCTTTTTGTTGATCTAATATTCCTATTCTACATACGTAGATTAATCTTTCCTATCGACCCAACCGAACTATCTCCTATCGAATAACTAGTGTGGCAAGAAGGCGCGACGGCAACATGTCGCTTCGTAGCAAAAAAGAGATTATAGATATTATACGTACTTTGTAAGCCCGTAAGCCCCGCCTATTATTTATCTATGCTTTATATTTTTCTATAGGCCGTGATTCTGATCTATAGCTTCTGCAACTAGTCTAGATCGCCACGTTTGTAGGGGCTCGTCGAGCTAGAGCCGCGGTTTGACAAAACGGATAATAGACTGCTATATATTGTATGAACTGCCGTATATTACTACGTTTGATTCTTGTAGTTATATCGTTGTGTAGTTGTTTCTTCCTCGTAGTCCCCGTTCGAGTTCTAGCCATATGCCTCGGGGGTCCGCAACGGTGCTCTAGAAGTTGCTATAGATATGACTCTAGATCTATTGTATTGCTATCTCTTAAGCTTGTGGATAGACTTTGAAATTTGGGCATAGATTGTGGTTTTAGCTACTCGACTTATAATAGGATCCTCGTAAACAAGCTCGGTGCCTTCGACGATACCTTGCGCTCCGATACCGGTAAGTTGAACTTTAGCGTCTAACCTCTAAGAATAATAGTTCGTTCGAATAAGTTTAAGATCACCTAATTTGCTATTTATGATAAGGCGCAAATTGTGTAGCTTTTAGCGGAGTCGTATTATGCTCTAGCGTGTTTCTAGTCTTTATTGTCGACGTGACTAAGCAAACTCTCTAGGCATGCCTTATATTATCTAGAATTCGATTTGAAAAAGGATCTCTTTTCCTATTTACTATAGTCAAAAAGGGTTGGTAAGCGGTAAAATATAACCTAGAGACCTATGTTGTCTAATTATTAAGACTAACTTTCGTAGAAAACAAGAGACACTAAGGTTCCTAGGAGGTCCTTGATAAAGTACCCGGAGGTTATACTTAGATTAAACTAAGGCTATATTACTAGATCTAACTAGGCTTAGAGAAAAGTCTAATCTTAGAACTGATGCTATTACTATAATCGGTGCGAACCTATCCACTAACCTGGGTGTCTCCTTTCGAGTTAGGGCCTTGATATTAATCGCGGAGTCCCCTAAGGGCGGCGCTAATAATACGTGCCTAACTACCTAAGTAGTTTGGGCTAGAATAGGGGAGTCCCTTCGCGCCGTCGCTATACTATATATTCTAAGTTTGTAAGAATTTGCTATAGAAGTAAGGAAATATACTAGTTAGTATTTTATTATATACCCTAAAAGAGTTACTATAGAGCATAAATATAGCGCCTCCGCTTCCGGAATATCTAGTAATGGTTCCGCCGTATCTACTTGTCCTAGTGTTGTAGACAACCTTGCCTACGGCGGCGTTGTTGAGATTGTCGATTATCTCGTTAACGTTGTGTAGGTACGGGCTTGTATTGCTTATTTCGTAGATGTTGGAAGTAGAAGGATAGTCGGTAGCAACGGAGACGGTAAGAGCCCCTGCTATAAGGCCGAAAGAAATCTTTATATTTTCTGTCTCGGGCTATTCGGTTTCGGGAGTTATATTAATATATAGTTTCTGAATATGAGCTGCTCTTTATATATGTACTGCCAAGGCCTTATACTAAAGGTACAAACTCCGACTAGCCCCTACGTCTATCGCCCTATTCTTAATACGGTATAGATAGCCTCGTACAAAGAAAAAGGATAATCTAGCTTACTAGGGGCGAAAGTTTATTAGGGACTAGCTATTCCTCGAAGCTTTAGTAAGTCGAATACGCGGTTTACTAGACTAGACCTAAAACATCAATTTTTGGGAAAGAGCAATAAGGGCATAGTAGTATACATATAAGAGTTTTGTTAGTACAAATACCAAACTCTATGCTAACAAAGACTTAGAGATCTCTAAAGCTCCTATCCTTTCTCTATTTCTTATTCAATGTTACCGGTATTAAAGAACCTTCTTTTAGGCTATGTTCAAAGGAAAAGGCCGCCCCTAGCGCTAATAAATTCCTCTAGTCTCTGCTAAGTATGATTTTGATCTATATCCCTTCAAAAGACGAACCGCTAGCCTACTCTAAAGAAACGAGACTCCGTACCTAAATATTTGTTAGTAGTAGTTTACTACTAAGCCCGTTTTGGATAGGATCTATAAGAGAAGCTTACTAAGAAGTAAGCCCCTAAGTCTGAGTATAGATATAATAGGCGGACGGATGTAATTAGAGGAATAGCTGTTTGATAAAAATCTATTGCTACGTACGAGACCTTACCGATTGATCTATCGTCGATAATATCTAGTATTGTATAGACTATCCTTTTAAGGGAGGAGTGTTCTACTATAGCGGAATAAAGCGATTGGGATCTATATAAATCCTTTTCCGCTATAAGGCTTTTATATATTACGAGAAAACTTTTTAAGAACGTAGATTTATTCTCCGAATTACCTACCGTATGTTAAAGTGTATCCTTAGCATTGCCGCTATCGCCAATAAAGCTATTGCGATAAACAATCTTAACTTCCTCTTATGATAATATCTAGGGGGCTAGTAGCGGCTACTCTACCGGGTCTACTACCAAGGATACTAGCGGCAATACGATATAGAGCGCTCCCTAACCCGACGGCTATTCTCTTTGCATAATTAATAGCGAGAAACCTACTATAACCTCCGACTACTAGAGCGGCACCTAGACTTTCGGTCGCGAGTCTAACTTCGCTAGGAACTCCGAGCTATGCGCTATCTACGGTCCCGATGGTATAAATTCCCCTGGTGCGGTTGCTTCTAGCAAGGACTTTATTATAATTAACTAGCTCTAGCTTGTCTAGTACTTGTGGTAGGAGCTTCTATACCGCGGACGAGACCTATATATCTAGTAGCACTTTCGCTGCTACTGGTTACTACCGCGGTGATTATAAGAGTAGGGACGCGTAATTACCGTGATAGGCATACCTTGACTAGACGTGGACTAGGGTGCCTATAGGGCATAGTCTATGGATACGGTATTTATGAAAGCGTTAGGTTCTAGTGGCAGTATATACCTTGATTAGGGGCGGTATAATAACAACATAAACGTGATTAATATATTCGATACTTTCTGTCTTCGTTAAATTGGCTTGTGGATAGGTTGTGCGTAATTTTCGGTTATATCTTCCTACTTAAGAGTAGCTTTATACGCTAAGTTTGCTATAGACCTTAGTAAACCAAAGTCTAATAACTACGTCTGGCTAATACGATCTATAGGTAGGGATTGGTCTAGTGCTTTGTTTAATTTATTAAACGGTTAAGTAAGGGAGTTGGCTCGTCTTCTCTAGCGTCCTCTAGGGAAGCTCTTGGGTTGTAGATATAGGTTATTGTTACCTAGGCCCTAAAACAAGATTAACGTTATTTATACGATCTTAAATATACTAAATATAATTGTGTCGAAAGGTCCTAGTAGTCCTAACCGTAGCAATTTGGCCCCTACGGAAGGTAGCTCTACTAGGGAGACGGTTTTTCTGTGTCCTCTATTCAATTTATCTTAAGCCTTTTAGAGTCAACTTTCTTTTCTTCTTCGGAATATCCCCCTTATAAATATATAGGGTTTTAAGACAATAAGGCTAGAGTAGGTAGGATCTAAAATAACAGAAGCGCGTATTACTCCGATATTTGTAGGCTCCTAGCTAGGTAATAGTAAAGATATAACAATACTTTACTTCCAAACCGACTACCCGAAAGGTCTCGAAGGAAGAGCCGGATGCTTCGAATCCAATCAACCTAAAGAAACTATTGGCTACAACTTGGGTTTCTTCCCCGCTAAAACCTATAGTTGGCTAAGGGGGGTAAACGGCTAAATAGGCACGGAGTAGCCGGACTAAACCGCGTCCGCTATTATACTTATATCTTGACTAGTTAGCGATCTTCGTATTAGTATTGACGGCTTTCGTCTAAATACCGCCTATCCGTATGGAAATTTTGGATTAGTATACCAACTCGTGATCTATAATTGCTTTATTCCGCTAGTGAGGGCGTTGCAACGGCAAGGTCTTATAACAAAAGAAAAACATAACAGAACTAACCTCGAGGACAACGATAGGCTCTTAAATATCTAGGGTTGACGTAAACGTTTTAGTTATTCCCTCTCTCCTATTCTATACAATATAATGCTAATTTTCCTTTCTCTATACGCTCTATACTATAGAGGCTTACTATTATCGTTCCAACTTTATCGATGGCGAAAGCCACAAGCTAAAACGGTAAGATTTCAATATTGCCGAGGGGACTAACAATCTTTGAACGCTATACGTAATACCTACTTAGGTAAGTCGTGGGACTATTAATTTCCGTATAGAAGAGACGAATATACTTTAGAGTACGTAGATACTAAATTAGCCGGTCTATAGTAGTAAATTGCTACCTCCTAGATTAGCCTAATCCTAGGTCTTCGTACTTCCTACCTCGGCGAAGTACGGTCTAACGACCTAGGTAATAATGATAAGTATACTAAGCTTCTCCTCGGGCTCTATTATAAACGGCCCCTAAGTTGGCGTTAGCCCTAACGACTATCTATAAGCTAGGAGCTATAGGCGTTGTTTAGGCTTACTATAGAGTTTCGGACCTCGAAGCTGGCGACGAAAGCTCGCGCTACCATAGCTCCTTCGGGGTATAGTTAGATATAGATAAATTGATACACAATTGACCGGAAAACTTAGAAAAATAAATAGATAAAATATCGGTACCGAGAGATATAGTATATACTAGTACTAGATCAAACCAATAAGGCTATTGTATAGTACTTAAGATATATGTTTCTATATTATTATAATAGCAATATAAACGGGCTCTCTCGAGCTAAAACAATAGTTGATACCTTAGGATTTAGGACGTAGTATGTATTAAATAGAACAAATTGCGCTAGTAATATACCTCTCTACTTTAACCGATATAATAACTTAATCTAGTTTATCGGCTTCCGTCGTTATAGTACGGACTAGGACAACTAAGTACTTAAGAGTATAGAAACTAAAAGCTATAGGGAGTTTAGTATAGTTAAGTTAGATAGGGGTTGGCTTAGTAAACTCCACAAACATAGGAACAAATTAGGTATATATAATAGCTAAGTATCCTCCGAGCGTACTAGTAATAATGCGATCTACTATAGTTAATATAGTGTCCTATGACCACTAATCGCATAGCTAGCCTATTTAGAGTTAGCTTCAAGGATATAACGCTTCGTAGCCTAATTTTTAATCTATGCTTGTATAAATCGTAAGATCGGAATTTCTTGCTACTAGTGTCCTAAATAGAGATAAAAGCCCTTTAGTCCTATTCCTTCTATTCGTGAAAACTTTCTTAATCCGTTAAGGCATCGTTTTTGCAGACTATAAACCATGCCGACCCTCTATACTATTTTGCTGGCTACCCTTCTCTTAGCTATGCCGATAGCGATGGCTTCCGACGTCCCTAGTATCTACGTGCTACCCAACAAGGTTAACAAGAAAAATTTATATTAATACTACGACATAACCTCTAGCTACTAGTCGTCCGGTAACTACGCCTCGGCTTACGCGATCTTTATCTAAAGCGACGGCTACGGTAACAACTTCTCTACCGAGGACCTAACGGACCTTTAGCTTATTATCTCAAAGTAGGTTACGCTTGATGGTACTCTTGCGGGCTTCTCGGAGGGCAAATATACTTCCGCTTTTGATGGCTTTACCTCCGCTTTGCCTAACCAAAATGTCAAAGAGAAGTACCTTACTACTACTAGCAACTATCTTAATAACGGAAACACGCTTAGCCTTCGTACTATATACTTCTAGAATACCGACAAAGACAGTAGCTAGACGTATATTTTTTCTGTCGTTAGCGACTACTAAATTATGTAGCAAGAGCTTTCTTATGGCATACTTACTACCCGAAGCTAGTACACTAGCTTTACTTCGATTCTAGTAGACAAACAATCCTATATAGTCTATGTTGTCTAGAAACCTACGGCGATTAACTTTGCTCTTCTTTATAGCGGTTATATAAGCTCTCTTATATAGATAGGTAGCCAATTGGCTCCTTATATCTAATTCTCTTCCTCTTCGTATAATACCAACCCTTGTTGCTTATATAGCTTTAGCATAACGATAGACTCTCGATCCCTAGACTGACTATTGTACTATATTTATTGTGATATAAAGCTAGTATAGATTAGGAACTAAGCCGTACCGTCGTAATTAAGTCCGAGGTATCTATATAGACGACTAAGTTGATTTACAATCTACTTAGCTTATTGTGGTATATATAGGCTTATGTATTCCCCCTAAAATAATAAGTCAATTTATATCTCTAAGCTATAACAATAACAACTCGTCTAAGTAGTAAGCCTCGCTAACTCGTATCGTGTTAAAGGACGTCCTAAATAGTATACTCCTATAACGACTATTTGCGGTGCTAGGGATTAATCTAAATTTTCGTGTTGCGGGCTACTCTCTAATCTCCGTAGCCGTATATCACGGACGAGTAAACACGATTACTTATCTACTAAATATAGGGAGAGTAGAGATTAATAGGAGGGGTTTAATAGATCCGCTACTCTATCGAGCGGCCGTATACGGTTATTATAACGTGGTTAGGCTTTTAGTACAATAAGGTATACGTCTAAATACCAATAAAAGCACGATCGAATCTCACAATACTACGCTCTGTATTGCTACCTATATTAGTGACTTTGAGATGGTCTAGGCACTATTACGCTATAATCAAATTGATGTTAACCTTAGAAACCGATGGTTTAAGGACCTATCGATATTGGTAGTTAAGGGTAGATATATCTCGGTTGTTGATATACTTATAGCAAATCCTAGACTTAAATACTTTAGTTTAAAGAGATTACGGGATCTAGTAAGAGACGACTACAACCATAGGGCTATTCGAAGTAGAATAGAAGCCGACAATATTCGTTAAACATTATTAAGGCGGTCTTCGAGGAAAAGGTTTAGTAGTCTATATAGCTAGCGACATATATACCTCTAGTAATGCAATACGAGATAGCTGTTTTTAGCGTTACTTAATATCAATATTCGGAGTTAATTATCTAGACCTCCGCGTTTCAAATAAGTTGTAGTTACAATAGCGTCATAATTAAATTCCAACGATTTCTACTTTATATATAGCATCTAATATATTAAAGACATACTTACAAACTATTATAAGGAGGTATCTTCTATAAGTATTTGTCTTAAGGCTTCGTCTATTGCCTATTCCCGCATTAAATTAAGTAACTAGTAGTAAATAGTAGGTAAGATCGAGTATCGAGTATCAATAGTTGAGGTAACCGTTTAGTAACTCTTTTGAAGGCGGTCGAACTTAGGTCGGGACGGTTATGGCTAGCAATAATAGTAGCCTCTGTGTAACTACTAGGCTATAAAAGAGCCTCGAGTACAATGTCTCTTATATTTTATTCTAAAAGCTATAATAGACTATCCTACTTCGTCTTCCCTATATGGCCGGCCGGCTAAGAGATAGATCAAGTCCTCCTGATTTGCTATAAACTTGTGTTATCAAGATAAATAAATAAAATTCCTACTTAGCCTACGGTATTCTATTCCTCCTAACCCTCTTTAGATTGTTACTTTCTATACTTCTATATTCTACTACTAGCCTTTGGCGGCGAGCCTTGAAAAAAAATGCACGAATCGAATAAGAATAGTCTATACCCGTTGTTTTACTAGTTGTATATGCTAACATTAGTAGACTATGACTTGGATTTTAACCTTCACGCTATCTGGTAAGGGGACTCTAGCAAACCGATACTACCTCTGTGTCTCGCTACCGACTCTAAATATCCTCGGCGGTAGATTCTCTCGGATGCGGCTCTACCTATAGGATATAAAACTTTAGGGTCTTCCTTAATCGAATGCCTTTTCTATCCTACTTATGACAAGCTGTAAGCCTTTAAGTAAACTAGTCTAGACCCTCTGTCTATGTCTACTTAGGCTAGCGACTTGTTCGTCTATATTTTAGCTTTCGCTTTCCCTAAAGAATTGTACTACGTAGAGCTCCGACTAGTCCGATTTAACCGGAAATCTGGCTAGAGTATAGGAGAGTATCTATTCCTCCTACCCCGAGTTAAGACGGCTACGTAGAATCTCTATCGGGTACGCGGATAGTTGCTAGATACGATCTCCTAGCATAGATTGGGGGTAGTAGGCACTAGCTTCCGTCTATTCCTTTTGCCTCGTATAGAACCCCTACCGTATTCTAGTTACTTAATACTTCCTTCGCTAGCTACGCTACCTACGACGGTATCCCTTAATCCGAGGTTTTTTGTGTATAATATACTAGGTAGCTATAAGTAAGATTAGTCTATACGTTGTTATTCAACATTTTCTAGTAAGTATAAATTAAATAGGAGGCTATTCTATGTACTAAATTTCGTAAATACTTAGAAATAGAAAATACTTTCTAAGCAGTATCTTTCTTGATTCGCAAAGTTAACTATAGTATTTCTATGCTAACAAAATAGGGCATATCGCCTTAAATAGACAATCCTTTACCCTTCTCTTATGTCGTTTAAGGGTACTACTAGATTGAGTCTAGAGGGGTAGTTCTAGTTATTAAGTATACTAACTAGTCGTTCCCGAGATAATTCTAGAGCTAGCTTACAAAAAGCATAGTCGATATAACTGCTTGTCGTGGCGAACCTTAAGACTATCTCTCTCTTTTCTTAGGTAAGTACTAGCTTTCTTCAAAATAAGGTTGTCCTGCTCTAGCTTCTAGCCATCGATGTTCTTAGATAAGTAAGACCCCTATAGGCGTCTATATAGTCCAATAAGTCGAGCTATGGGAAAGGCGAACTTAGGATTATCGCGCTCGAGGTTTGCTAGCACCTTTATAATAGGTTAAAACGGCTCGGTCGCTAGGATATATCTTGTTTCTGCTTCCTATTGCGAAGGGGAGGGCTATAATAATTAGCAAAAGTATTTAAAGCCGAATTGTTTTACTTACCAACGGGACATAGTTAGAACTTTTCTATGATTTGTCTTTTTCGCTAAGGATTAGCAATTTACTAGGCTACTAATCTCCTCCCTTTTCCTAGTATAGCGAGCTATTCAGGGTATCTATTTTGTCCTCAAGAAAAAGCTATTAGTCTAGTTAATACAATTTCTATCGATTCTTAGTATCTCTTATAGACTATATAGACGTAGATATTTATGGGCTAGGTTATATAATCACTACAACGGTTAATCGAAGTAGTTAGATTTTAACTATAGCTTTCGGCGGGCTATTAATAGTATATTAAACAATAGGGATAGTCGGTCGGGAAAACTAATTAAGCCTCGCGATATTAAGGACTAGAGATCAACGCTTGTTGAGGATATATATTTCAACTAGATACTTCTTTTAGTTTTGTTAAACGCCTTAGAAATCCGATAAATAGAATATTGTAGAACCTAGAGTTATCAAAAAAAGAAGTTCGAAAGGAAAACAAAACAAAAAATTAAAATTAAAATTGGTATCCTCATAGTCGTAAGTTCAGAAATTGAGTATTAACAACGTATAGCCAAGCTTCAACGGGTTAACGGGCCGAGCACGACCTAGCTTTCTATAGTCTAGACGGATAGACCTATAGCTCAATACAACCAATACCATACTAAAACGAGGCTAGGAAAAAAAGTCCATGATTTCTAGGGATAATATCTTACGCGTTTTCGGTAATTTAACGTTATAACGCTTATAGATAAGGTATTAGAACAAGAAATATAACCCTATTATTGTAGATAGAATATCTCCTATAAAGCCTTAATTTAAGAGGGCCGTAAAGGATTTAATAGATAGCCAACGTTTCTTGACCGACCTAGCATCCTTTTCTCAATACTACTCTAACTTATCTCTCTCGCTAAGTATCTAAAGTATTCAAAATATTGCTACAAATAGTTACGGTAAAAAGAAGACGTAGGTTTCAATAGGCCTTAATTAGGAAACATATCCTTAACTACTGCCTACCTAGCTTATAAATAATAGAAGCCGAGAAGCCTATAAATACCTCCTACCCGTGGCAATTTGTTCTACAATTTATTTACCCGACTCTACAAAGTCGAGTAGGCTTGTATCTAAGCTACTTAATAAGTTCTTCCCTATTGAACCAACCAGAACCGATACTTCTACTATACTAATATTTATAGAATAATCGTAGACCGGCAAGCTAGATAGTACCTATAAGAGATACCGGTATAATTCCTACTAGATAGACTACTATTTATACTAGCCGATTAAAGATATCTATACGAAGATACCTCTATTATAGCAGCCGACTAAGCTAATCTACTATATAGCCTCTATATATATTCCTAAGAGAAAGCGCGAATATCCGCGTCGTAGGTATATAAATCTTAGCCTAACCTATTTGTATTCTACTAATCCTAGAGAGGATTCGATATCAATAGAACCGAGGATATTCGACCACAATATACGAGCGCAAGGACTATAGCTCTTTGCCGTCTCTTCGTCCCTAGTCTTGCTACTAGAACATATAAGTAATAGATTACTTCGCTAATCTACAAGCTAATAAATAACAGTAGGCCATTGACATCCACTAGGGCCCGAAGGAAACAGCATCCCGCTAGTGCCCAATACAAAGCTATAGCCTATATACTATTCTTGGCCTAGTCGCTTTAGACTAGCTAGTATACCCTAGGTAGAGTATATACCAACAATAGGTATAGACATTTGATTGCGAGCTTCGCTGCAAGGAAGTCCTATCTTCCTAGTAATATGAGTAAGTTGTCGCGCCCTCTGCTACGTTATATTAGTTATTCGTACAAATTCTTATGCTCCAAATCACGAATACTACTAATATTCATGCTATTGTAATAAGGAGCAGCCTATCGCCAATGTAAAACATCCCTATTGGGAATCCTATCGCCGGATCGGAGATAAGACCAAGGTAGCAGGCACTACGACGCGTGCTCTATCGCGTCTTCCGCCTCAACCTCATCGCCTTCACACCATGATAGGGGTGTTCGCCGTCCCCATCGCAAGGTCTTATCCTATTACGACTATACAATTTCCTATTATAGGTAGTTCGTTACGCGCCTTTAGCTCTCAGAAGTTGCCCGGTGCACCTAGCGCGGCTTATTCGAAGCGATAGCCGGAGAGTACGACGAACTGGATACAATATCATGTCAACATGACATGAATAGTGACTGCATAGATAAAGACAATTGTAAGTAATCTCGTCGGTAGGATATAACTACGAAGCTAATTGATCCTTTCGTCTTAAGCGAACATTCTGCGAACTTAATGAATAGGTAAGTTATAAAACTTTGGCTAAGTAGTAAGCCTTACTGACTCGGATCGTACAATAGCGCCCTCATATTCCCGTTACTCGAGTTGAATACGAAGCGAGCAATCTTGTCTGCTCGAGCTCCTCTATACCGATGCGATCGTAAGCTATCTGTCCCTTCCTCATGACTATTGGTGGTATCGATGATAAGCCAATGTAAGGTCTAGATCGTCTCGGCCCTTCTCTTAGTTGACTCTACGCATAAGTTATGTGCTAATGTGTCTACCCGATACAAAGCTTAAGCCACAATAGGCTTATACTACCGTGTCTCGGCATTCGAATACCGCGAAATAATAGCCTCCTTGTAGATCAAACTCCTAACGTCCAATAGGTGATCCTTATTATCCTCGATTCGCATCTTACGTTATTTAATGTCTGGCAGCTCGATAGGCACCGGGATAAGTTTATGTCTTAGTCTGACTTATGGCGGACGAGTCCTACTTTCGCCGAAGAGTAGGCTATAAGTCTAAGTCTGCGTACAAGGAGTATATAAGGCGGGACCCTATTATTTCGAGCCTATAGATAAATATTGGCTATATTAGGTACGAACCGATAAAAGGAGACGGTAGGGTATCGAGTTATAGCTAAGTCAACTAGAGAGTACGAGCATAGAGATGCCGTCCGATAGTTTTACCTAATCCTACTCCGCGTTGCTAAGCCGGTCGATGTATTCCAGCGGGTAGAGCTAACAAGCGAAAACGAACAAGTAAACATAAATCAACCGGACATACACAACGCTACATCAAGAGCACCGTCAGAACTATTGTAGTGTCTTTGGATATACGCTAGCTAGATCTAATGCCTTAGCACGCTTTTTTCTATCCAAGCCGGAGTAACGTATACAAAGACTATTCCCCTAGATGTTACTGCATCTGTAGGTTAGTCAACCTAAGCGCGTATATCTCTCACTAAAATCGTCTTTTGATATATCGCCTACAAGCGGTTTTCTCGGGGAATAGCCGAGCTCTCTACGTCCCCTACGTCCCCTATCCTTGGGCATCAAATATATTTTGTCAAACCTTACCGCGCCCTAGACGACATTTAGCATATTACTGTTCAAGCAGATCCTTTGTAAAGGTAAGTTGGATGTCTACACAACTTTACTCAGAGCTATCCTCTGTGCGACCTCTCTAACTATCTATGATAGCCTATGCTAAAATTTCTACCCTAATCAGCATTCATATGATTGCTTTCGGCGGGATTGGTTACGCGCATGTGTGCTACGGCTCCAATCCAAGTAGATCGCATCACCAAAGTCCGCCGTAAATGCTGGCGGAATCGTCTTTACTAGATCTGGTCAAGATGGCGCTTGCTAGACCCGATCGGGCTGCAACCATGTTCTCTACACAGTAGAGTATGCTCGATCGCGTGAACTCGGGTATTATGCCCAAAAGGTAGTGGTTGCCAATTTGAGTCCGGTGTGGTTGCTACATAGGAGATGAGCTCGCAATATGAATCGTAATTGCTGTAACTGACAAAGGTGCGACGGCTCCCATGTAGAAGCAGCCAATCGGAAATTTTTGAGCCAAGCCCCTCAATTTCTTCGCTGTCTTTATCGGGAATCCACTTTGACTCGCGACCGTTGTGGATGTAGGCTATCTGTAGTAGAGTGAGTGACTTGCAAGCCGCCTAAAGCGGCAAATTCGACTACGCGAGGAACAATCTATCGCATCACCGTGATTATCTGAGCAACAGATTGTATTTCGAGCGCTCATTCAATGCTTCATCTACACCTGGTAGGTCTGATCGTGGGTTTTTGCCTAATTAAAGCTTCACCGAGGGATATTGGTATTTGCATTGGACTAGCTCAATCGATTTAGAGGCTATGTGCGAACTTTACTAGGTAAACACTAGGGGACCATCGTAGCAAGGGATGCCAAATGGTGCAGAATGAAACGATGAAACTGTTATCTCTGTCATATGTAAACTTCTAGACCGGCCCAAAAGCCCAAGGCCCAACCCGACCCCAACCCGCAGATGGGCTTTAGGCCTAAGGTAGAAGCCCCCGGGGCTTTCTTGGAGGCCCATTGGGCTAAAAACAATACAGACATGCCAATTCTTGGCATTTGCATAAAAAAATAAGTGAATTTGTCTAATCTAGGTAAAACCTTAAAAAAAGCTCTTTAAATACATGCTTGGGACCCGGTTTACTATGCCTACGGCATAGTAAACCTCTGCCGATCAGGGGTAATCGACACGTGAGGCGATTCCTATTGGCTTATCCACGTGGGACAACAACGAGGTCAGAATTATGGAGTTTGCGATACACTTCGAGAATTGAATTCCCAAGAGAATAGAATAAAGGACTATTCTCAACACACGAATCCTCTAAGTGCCAGAATAGTACAAAATCCTGGTCAAATTCGACTTTTTCTTGGTAATTTCTATGCAATCGGGTCTATAGTGTTGCCATTGTTTTCCATGACCTTTATTACCAGGTCGTTGCCGTTGAATCTTGATATCTTGCTGCTTGGAGTAGTTGAACCCGCGGATTGGGCCGGGGAAAACGTCGGGCCAGGATCTAGGCTAGAACATGCATAAAAAACAGACATTAGTCAGCAGGGTTATGAATGCCAATACTGTAGCTAGTGCATAGAAATGGGCTTGGTTGGGCTTTGCTGAAGTCTAGTGACCATCACTCAACATCACCGCCTGGCTATTTACCACAATACACACATCAACACCCTCGTCCATACTATCGTCCACGCTCATCAACGTTTATCAACGTTCATCAACACCTATCAACGTTCATCAACACCCAACAACGTTCATCAACGTTCATCAACGACCATCAACGCTCACCAACGCCCGGTCAACAGATCCACGACGCACCAAAATACTCACCATTTTGTCCGCTCCACGCCCTGATGGCAGATACATTCTATTGCGGCGGGAAGACTAGCCGATCGCAAACCATAAAGACAGGAGGGTTGGGAATACGGCACTCGATAACGAAGGTTGAATCTTGAAGTTATGATTCTGGAATTGGTTTGCTTCTATCTAGGGCTCATTTTATTTCTCCAATGATGATTTTGAAATACAAAATACATCATCAAGATGGTGCGTAGGTCTTTGCTTCTTCGAGTACTCTTGATACTCTAATACTGGTCCCTAGCACCACGAAGAGGTGCCTGCACGGGCTAGAGGGGCTTTTTGTCGCAGATGTCCCTGCGAGGCGCTTTGTTGACGCAGGACCTAGGCTGCGGAGAACTTGGTAATGCAGCGGTCTCCTGCGGGTCTCACTTGTCATCACAGCGTCCCCCTGCGGAGTTCACTTGGTAACGCAGCGCCCCCCTACGAGGAACAGTTGGTCACGCAGAGCCCGTCCTGCGAGGATTGTTGTTGACGCAGAGCCCGTCCTGCGAGACACACTTGATAATGCAGAGCCCGTCCTGCGAAGCACACTTGATGACGCAGAGCCCGTCCTGCGAAGCACCTTCTTATATCGCTGGGCTCGTGGTAGTGACAGCCGTGGTCACGGGCGCTCTCAAGCCCGTAAGTACGAGAGGGGCACCGTGACACATCGGAGTGTGAGGATCGAAGCCCTGATTTTTTTTTTGGCTGGGAATCCGGCTCCTCTTGTAATTTTTCGGCTACGTTTCTACCAAGAAACCAGTTGCGCAGTTGATGGCGAGAATCACTGTCTCGTTATTGGCGCTGAAGACATTTCAACAACGTTGAAATGGTGTTAGGAGACCTTGTGGCCTACAGAGTCAAGTTTCAACCTGGATTCATTGCTTTCACAGCCTGCGTTGAGTGTGGTGAACCACTTTTATCAACTGTTGAAAAGACAGTGATACCGCAAGATTATGATTCTCAGGTAACATTGAACTTGCAATTAAATCGCTCAACGCGATGGCAGACTACTCTGCTCGTTTTGATCACGGTCACTAGCCACGGTCACCGTCTCTTTCATGAGGATTGAAGTGCTTCAACAGATGCCGCAACAATAGGTTGGAGACTGGTAGACAGTGATATTCAATTATACCGGCTGTTGGCCATAGGACGTGCCTCCTATTGATCCCTCTACAATCCACTTTGCCTAGCCTCGCGCTAACTATACCTTTCTAGGTTGCTCGCGGCCAACTATGTTGCCTCTACTGATACTTCTGCTACCGGTCGGTATAGACACTATAAACACACTCCCAAATCTAGGGTTCTAGTTGTTTCCCTTGACGGACAATCAAATGTCTAGGCCTTGTTGGAAAGCCCAGAATAGAAACCCGAGTCCAATTTCCAGGACAATAAAGTGAGTTATTTTAGCTACTATGCCTCACGACCTATGTCCGCGTAATCGCCACCCCCTCGCCAGATTGCAACGCTGCTATCACACTGATAAGACCCTAGATATAAATAGCACGCAACGGATCAATCAAACACCGTGCGTGAATTTAGACAAACGTAGGTACGGTTCCGCAATATAGATCCCGGCGACGACCCACGGGACAGTAGATCAAGAGGGTTCTATTGGTGGCCCGGAGAAGAGATTGGAAGGATTTGCAAAGGTCCAGACACGATCCACAACCTAGTCTTGACGGGCCGTCAGAGTATAGATGGAACAGGTCTTTGTTGCTTGGGAAGTCGGTTGGGGCAGATGAGGTATTTGGAATATCACAGACTTTTTGCAGCGAGGTCCGATTCACGGTTCAGTTGCCCTCGCAAGAGAGTGATTGGTCCTCCGTCGAGGGGGAAGCTGCTGCTATCTTTATCTGGTCTATAGAACGTTCTAGAAGCTATGTCTTCTGTCCTGCACCTTCCCCGCAGAAAGTATACTCTCTTTGAGCCCGACCTATCCTCTCCATCTGCCAAATTCGATCGCTAGTCTGATATCTCCAGCAGATAGCTTGTAGAAACTATGCTAATTATGCAAGGACAAGATGGTGGATCTAAAAAAGTCTCCGCTTTGTGCATTAGGGGCCGAGAAACCGACCGGTCCCGGCCAACCCACAAAGTTTATGATTTCAAGCACCCAGCGCATCTTGACCATTACTCTAGCGACCGAGAATGTTTACGAATAGAGTTGTTTCCTTCTATGATATACTATACTTCGTCAGCGTGAGACATTGGAGAGAGTCTTCCAATTTTCTCTGAATTCTCGGACTCTGGGGACAGATTTAATCACGCCAATCCAACAAGTAAGTGAAACAGAAGCCTATAGATAAGCTTTCGATCAAGTTCTTCTGACAACCGCATTCTCTCATTGAGCGAGCGTTTTCATGGCCTTCGAAACTCTATTGTCGATTCGATTCGAGATTCGGCTACTGATCGACGATCCCGCTCATGATCCCACGGTCTGCATGAAACAAACTGTCGACCATCGATGAACCGGTAAGGTCTCGTACGTAGCAATGAATTATCATTATTAGTAAACAGCAGTTCTCTAAGTTCATCTGTCCACCTGTTACATACATACTCAGAGTCAGGGGCTTGCTTCTTAGTAAGCTCCTCTTCTGTAGATCCTCTCCGAAACGGGCTCTCGTGGTAATCAACCACTGATACAAAATTTTTCATAACTTGAGTGCGCGAGTCTTGGGCTGACTCGGAAAACATTTGCTTCTCGCCAAACATGACTAGGGCGTGGGTTGAAAATAAGTCGTATGCTTCAGCTTCTACTCTACAGACCACTCTGCTTTCGACCACTTGAAAATCTAACCAGAAATATTATGTCGGGCTGACAAGAAATCAATCAATTTTGTAAAATCCCAGAGAGCCCCTTGCTACCATGCCTTGATTTCGTTTCAAGGATACTCATAGTTCTGTGGGTCTTTATACACTGCCCGCAATATTTTTCAGGCCGCATGGGACTCCGATGACATACTCTTGAATTAGAGACAAGCATGAAGAATATACAAGTATAGCTGGTTTACAAAAGCGCTATAGACCGGTCTGTTTCGAGGGCACACGAAAAAGTGCTCAATTTCGCAAAGTTTGACATCTGGGACACTGTCGACGCTGTTGTGATTCCAAGGAAGGGTGCTTTCTCTTGTTTTCATAATTACATGGAGTGATATGTACAGTCACGACGAGATCCCTCATGCTCCGGCCTCCTTGCGGAGCCATAACAGGCGTTTGTTATAGCCATGTGCACCAGGACTAGTTATCGAGATTGTTGGCCACTGTTGCTTCGATGTCACGCGGTAAACCGCATGCCGACCAACTGCTGCTCGCATGGACGTTTCGCTAACTGCTATATAAGCTTTCTGACTGCACAGACACGATAAACATACTCCCACATCCAAGATGAAGATCGTTTTCTTTAGGCCAACACGGGATTGATACTCGTGTCGCACGACCTGTGACAGAGGACCAGCTTGTACAGTCATTTTCGAAATCGGCTTTACCGATACACAATCAACCACTTTTTTCCGGCACCACTGCCCAGACCTTAGCGCAAATCATGAATTGGGCGGGCCGCAGTAAGTTGAGGACCAGTGTAAAAAAATGTTTGTATAATATTGTACCTTCTGGATTCGGCTTCAATTTGGATGTAGTGCAATATATTGTTTCTGATAAGATCTCTACTTTTGACAGCTAAAAGAAATGGCCAAAAGAATCTATGCACAGTCCTTGTTACGGGTTACGGTAATTGCACTATCCAGTGATAATGGCGACTATCCGTGCATTCCCATATTCGAGACAGATTACTTGGAATAGCAAATTGTATTGAAGGAGTCTCATTCTCTCAGGGGCTAGCATTAGCGTGTCACAGCGGCGGTTTCCCGAAACGACCAGACTTGCCATACAAAAGAAGGGAGGAGTGAGTAGTCGTTCAATCAGTTGAAGGGACTCTATTATGTACTGGAGACATCAGTGTGCAACTGGCTGGTTTCTCTGGGTGCTGGTGTCATGACCCCAGGATTGTTCCTTTAAGTTCTCGAATACGAAGATGAAAGAAAGTAATGTGCACTGGAAGGATACTCCTGCGATTAGATGTGACCCGCCCTCAGGTTCAATCGCCACCGATAAATCTAGGATCAGCCGGTTGTCGATCGGTGCACTCCAGTTTTGCCCCATTTTCGACCGCCATCACTGGGTCTTCATTACACTGTAAGAAATACTCCTGTAGTGTGGCAGGTGACAAGGCCAAATGAGAAACGACGTCAGAAAAATTGATTAGCCAGCTGATCAAGCGAGGTATTCGGGGACTCGACGTCGGCATCATGAAAATAGAAAGAGAAGTAGTTGTGTTTGGTCGTTGCATCCGGGCTTCGGAAGATGAACTGCTTGTCTATCCGTCCAGGTCGAGTCAGAGCCGAATGAAGTGTTGTCTTGGCACTCATGGTGGTAGCGAGTATGTGGCCGTTGTACGCTTACACAGGTAGGTCTCCAATCCTGATTATGTATTGCCTGAGATAGTTGGACCATTTGAGGGAAATTCCGTTAGTGTTTGAATTCAACTTATTATTTGCAACTAAGAGAGTTTTTGCCGGCGCCACCAGAGCATGAAGCATATACTCGAAAACCAGTTCATGTCAATAAGTTCAGTCATATAGGTTCAAGTGCCACCGATCATAGAACTATAATTTAAATACAGCAGTAGGAGAGACGCCTTGCCACACCCTTACCCCCTCATCAGCCTGAACCTGCAAATGTTTTAATGGTCCAAAGTATCTGCCAAGCCGATCTGGCCCAAGGTACTCCAATCGAGCAGAATCCTTGTTTCTGAGCATGAGTCTTACGACGATTTGCTTCACCTTTCCCCTGAGAACCATCCGATCCAAGGGTGTGTGAACAGTCACCAACAGAGAGTTGTTGCAGTTGGCACACCCTGGGACATACCAACGACTGAATACTGGCTCGTATCCGATCAGCACCTCTTGTGGTTGCATTTGCCCTTCATCTGCCGTATATCGCGGTTTTTCCTCCGAGGTCGGGGTCCTTGCCCAAACGGATATGACAAAAGATCCCGCGATAGATGTGCGATTGATACCAGAGATTCGTATGGTTGGTTTCTTTGGTCCAATGGGACCATCTTCATGAGGCTTCAGAATGGAATCATATGAATAAGAAAGGCGCGTGATGCTGATCATATCCTAGTATCTTTCAGCTCCATTCCGATCTTCGTGCAGACGCAGATAGTAAAGCATGCCTTGGCCCTTACCTTCGCTGTCAATTCTCTCCCATCACTTGCCACAAATGGTCGCAGTGGACTATTGACCGTTATCCACGAACCAGCAAGTGTGCCTGGCGTGGGGCCCTGGCTGTCCACTGAATTCGTCCCGGGATACTCGGATATAAATTCAAGTGACTCGGTTGATCGATGCAGAACTTGCCAGCTCCAGAACACTTTATCAATGAACGTGTGATGAAAGAAGAAGAGCGGATCAAAGCTGGCGGTATCATTCTCACCCATATCACCACTCGCCTTGGAGCCGACTGGCCGGCCTGGCGGGTCAAAGCCTCCAACAGCAAGATGAACTCCATTATGTGGTGTTTCGATAGACACGACGAGTGCTGGTGTCTGTACATCGGTGAGGTGTCCGAAATTATCATCATTCCATTTGGCAGCAGAGGCAGTGTTTGAGAAGACCGTATAGTTCGGGGCCTGAAGGGAGTGCATGTATTTCTCGCGCATCCCTGTTACGTTGGATTCTTCACTCAGCCGAGGTGATAGTCCCGCGATCTGAATATTGCCTTCCAGCCATTCCTTGACATTCTCATCAAGTTGACCCGCAATATCTTTGTTCCCTTTCTGGGAAATAGTCTCGTTGTGCTGTCTAGTTCTTTGAATATCTGGGAGACCCATGAGACCAGAGTAGGGATGTCGAACTGTCTCGTATCCTTTTGGCTTGCTGAAATCAACCTTGGTGTCTTCGTTCGTTCTTGATAGATTATCAAAGAAACCTCTCTGGAATTTGTAAGAGTAGAGGGGATTTTCAATGACCTGGCCATCCAAATTGTATTTTCGCTGAACAAAAATATCTGGAATGACTTTGGTCTTTTCGGTTCTCATCTGGTTCCAGTAGGGCATAGAGAGACTTTCACACGTGGGAATCGTACGCAGAGCAGCTTCGAGGCGTAGAACATAGGCTCGGTGCCAGAGAGGAAAAAGTACATTGCCATGATGACAATACCCGCCCCACCAATCTTTACTCGAATAGCCTGGGCCGCGAAAAGGTTGACCATGAAACGCTGCAATAGCAAAAAAAGAGTTCGGATCTTCTGGGGGGAGATTCTGAATACCGTGAAAGGCCCGTATTAAACAATCGGTCTCTGTAGGCGTAAGATCCAATATGTCCTTGCGGATGAACTTGATGCTCATCGTGCAGAGGTATGATCAAGAGTTTGCCAGGTGAATCTCAAACACACTTAGGTCGTATCATGGTTTTAAAATGGATTAAACGATTAAAGTCAATTATCGCAATATTGGATCAACCACACAGATACCACTAATCAACTTTTCAATCTCAAGCAAAAGCCGATTGACTGAGTAACTCAGTCTCTCTGAATCTTTCTAATCTCTGGATTGGTGAGGCTGCCTCTAGTTGCGGGCCATCTGGCTTTCTCGAAGTAGCGGTGTGACGTAATTAGTGGCCTAGTCGGATGATCACTACGTCCCAAAACCAATCAGTTGCGGGGCCGCAACTTACCAATGGGCCGCCCAGAGCCAACCGATATAACATGAGGATGATAGGAAGTTTGTGTTAACCTTTGAGATGGAGTTGCATAGCTATGTCAATATAGGTGGCTGACAGATGTGGTGGGCATAGGACGTGAGTATTTCCCCGTGAGATGGAAATGAAGTTGCACGGCTATCGCTGAGTCAACAATAATGGCGACCGACTGTTAGTAAGTGATGGTTGGCCCTGCTCATGGCAAATGACTGCACAAATCCGACAGAATTGATAACCAAAAGGTTATTGTTGTGATACGAAGCTAGTGCAGATCAGGAACCAAGCCGGCACTGTCGGAACTAGCTCCGAAATGTCTATAACGTGGTTCCTGGCCGTTCCGGCATCCCGGCCGTTCCGGCACCCTATCAAAACTTCAACTTTTCTACTTTTTTTAAACGCCATTTAAGTAACTAGAACACCATAAATTTCACTAAACTATGCTTTAGGGCATTTTCTAAAAGAATGCCCTCTCTAACTATACCTAGAATAGGTGATTTGCCGACGCATAGGGGGCAAAATAGGGAGTGTAGGTTTAATATAGGGTTCTAGAGTAGGTATAGGATTAGATATATATCTTATACTAGCACTTTCCTTACTACCAATATTGGTAGTAGGATCCGGAAGCTCTATTAAACTACCTATATTAGGTATTTACTTCTTTGATTTCTCCCTCTTTTTTGTCTACTTTCTATTCCTCTCCCGTAAACGCTTAATTTTATCCCGTATTAAGATATGCTTATAAACTAGCTTAACCAATATATTGTAAAACTATTAAAGATTACGTTTTATAGGCGAAGAGATCTTATTAGTAGTTAAACTTAGACTAGAATCGAGCCTAGATTTACGTTTTTCTAGTTGCTTAGTCGTCTAAGGTATACTAGTAGAGATATTGCTACCTAATATTAAACCTTATAAAACTAGTCGATCTAGTAGAGGCGGAGATTAAAGGCGAATATTAAGCTTTAAGAGTACCTAATTAGGGTCTAATAGTACTAGACTAGTAGCTACGAAGGCGCTTTAAACGATAGACTCTTTAAATAAATCGTTATAAGCCGCTAGAAAGATATTAAGGAAGTTATCTTTCTTAATAGAATCGATACCTAATTAGGTATATTCTATAACCCGCCTTCCGTAAGAGCGCTTTAATATAGTAAAATAACTAATACTAAGAGGCTATAAAAGATAAGAGATATATAGAGATATATATATTAGTATAATAATATTTTCCTAGCAAATCTTATCGAATATCGCGGTAAGATAACTATTATAGCTATTAAGGACTAAAAGACAATATTTCCTTTTTATCTAACTTTTTATATATACAATAAAGTATTTTTAGAGCTAATTAACGCTAATCTTATTACTTATCTAGCCGTTTAGACTAACGTTAAGAGCCTAATATTTTAGAAGGTCGTTAAACTATTATACTATAAAGTTTTTCCCCTTAAAAATAACGTATAGTAGAAGCGCTTGTCTAGAGACGTAAATTAATTTAATAATAGTTACCTATTTACGATTACTCGCTTATAAAACGCCTCTACGACTAGTATAAAGGAACTATATAATAATCTTCGTTATCGTACTAATTCCTATCGTAAACCCTAATTCGTTAAAGTTATAGATATTATCGGAAGTAATACTAAAAATATCTATACTTCTATTATTTATCTATCTCTAATATTCTATTATTTTTTTTACTATACTATCCTATAATTCCTATAACTACTCTAATAGTTCCTAAAACTCTAAAACTCCTATATCTCTATACTTCCTATACCTCTATAATTTTTCTATATCTATTAATTCGATATCTCTATAATTTTTATACCTCTATAAACCCTATAACTCTATAAATTCTATATCTCTATAATTTATATAGCCCTATAGTTTTTATAACCCTATAAATCCTACGACTCTATAATTTTTATATCTCTATATTTCCTAAAACTCTATAC
>Ga0207877_10091_pt1 | contig 36830 bp, 26 predicted proteins | sample LinPmetageLP29_FD_184046 | JGI IMG/M metagenome (GOLD analysis project Ga0207877, IMG submission 184046) | Marine viral communities from the Pacific Ocean - LP-29 (SPAdes) | ecosystem: Environmental > Aquatic > Marine > Oceanic | place: Pacific Ocean | collected 2009-08-23
TTCTGGAGCAGGTAAATCCTAAAAAAAAAAAAAAAAAAAAAAAGGCATACAGTAGGCTTGGTGGGGGTCTTTTTCACCCACCACCAATCAGTTGCGTGGGGTGTTTGAGCTGCGTCTGTCACACAACCTACTGTACGATGCAGAACTGTCAACTTTCAGCCGGGGGATTTTCCTCTTTCCATTCAAAGGATCCAAAATACGGAGTATATACAATGCCATGCAGAGATAAGGCTGCCATCTCCCCAAGGCTCTGGGACTGTGCTACCCTGGGTCGGCGTTGGGGACTTTGATCTTAGCATTCCACTTTAGCTCCCCTGAACCGAGAGCACCGAAAGCCCTAGCCATTTCTTTGTTGAGAGTTTATAAAGTTCCGAAAGTCGCAGCTCCTTTCACCGTCCAAGCTGATTGGGGGGAGGGAGGCGGGGGGCGGGGGTTACAGGGTAGGAGACAGGATACAAGATACAGATACAGGGCACAGGGGCGAGGTCGGCGAGGTCGGGGAACTGGGAATGAACGAGCCCCTGGGCGTTGGCGTTTGCGTTTGCGCTTACGATGAACGATGAACGATCAACGATCAACGATCAACGATCAATGATCTCAGACACACATGGTTTCTGCCGCGGAAATAGGACACAGGATTTCAGATCTGGGCTTCCTCTAGCCGCAGTTTAATTTGCCCCTAGTCGCCATCGTCCCTGATTGCTCGGGTTTCATAAGATTGTAGCATCCCGATCACCTCATTGGATCGGGGAAATGGCGCGAAAGAGGGTGAAATTAAGACTAGAGGCGACTAGGGATCTTCGGATCTCCATGGATCGACTATAGCATGCCTCTCGGGGAATCTCGCCTGCACAGTGGAATTCCTCCCACATCACGGAATCTGCATCTTCTCCGGCTCTGCAGGTCTAGGCATTTCATTTCATTTTTCAACGCGGGGAATCATCCTCGGGACTAACTTGACATCTGCATGCAGAACGTGAACCGTGGAAACTGGATTTGCAAACAAGGTTTTATGGGTCTTACTCCAACTGTCTCCATCTCCTCCATCTCCTCCATCGTTCCTCACCGTATTCTTTAACCTCATACAGTACATTATGTACCTTGGCCCCACTCATGCCGACTACGGAGTACAGAAACATTCTGACTAACATCGTCCAATGGGCTCAAGTCTAGACAAGTTACTCGGTAGTGGTCCTCGGCAGGTCCGTCCGAGAGGCTGGGACGAGGAAGATCGACCGAGTCCCGAGAGGATCGACCGGTATACTGGATCCGTCCATGTGGTGGTGGACTACGGCGGATGAATATATTCATCAAATCTACTCCATCTCCGTCTTTTTCTGCAGCTTCACTCTCTGGAAATATGCCATTCACCTATGCAACTATCCAACAGGGGTCCGGCAAAAACAGGGGGGACTACACTGCAGATTATAGGGTGCCTGGAAACGACGGGAACATACGGAACCTTCTTTGCCTCCGTGATGCTCCAACACCGAGGTGAGCAAATTGCTGAAGCTTGATCAGGAAGATCAGGGTTTCACTTCAAAAAAGCTTCAGCCGACCCACGTGCCGGCCGAGAAGAGCGATCCACGAACACCAAAGGAGTATATTCTCCGTGATTCTAACTTATTTCAACGAGTAAATTATGAAATCAATAGCTGGACCCCAAATCCTAAGATTGGAGCACATCCGATCAACAGGAGAGTTTCGGAACTACTCCCACCAAGGACTTCGCGTTGCAAAAGCACGGGAGCGCAGTGACCAAGGAGGACTGACTTAATGAGGATCTCCGCGCTAGAACTTAGCTCCAGGGGAGTGGATTGACGGAGAAAATAGGATCAAACGTAGATTAACAATTATACAACAGAAAAAAAGAAATTCAGATCAACATGCTAATAATTCTCACGGCATAGTATACAGAATGACTCTCAGACAGTCTTAGTCTTCACTTTGTCTTTGGCGCTATCTATTCTCCTCTTTTCTTCCACTTCTTCCCCACTTCGACACTATTGGAAGTACCAGAAGATGGAAGGACTCCACATACCACATGGCAGAGGGTCAAAGAGGCCACGAGGCGGACAAGTAAAGAAAAGAGCTGAGGGTGATCAAAGCCCGAGGAAATTGGTCGATTGGGCTACTCAGACTCGCTCAAAATAATTAGATTGTGAAACAATTGAGTGGAGGTCCTATGAAAGAAGGGGGATCCTTCAGGGAGGCAGGCAGATGATCTCAGCGGCGCCGTTTGAGGTGATGCTCCTTGCCCTTTTTGGACTTCTTCTTGCTCTTGTCCGGGGGTAACACCAGGGGCTCGTCTCGCATGTTCCACTCCATGAAACGCAGCAGATAGTCATCGATGTGACCAGGCTGGGGCTCACTATCCTCACCAGAAGGGTGTGCCCCATCGTCCGTACCGACCAGTGGCGTGCCAACGTGGGGCGTGCCGTGTGAAGCACTGCGGTCCTCGAAGTCGCCGTCGTCGGCGTGCTCGAGCTCCTTCTGTGCATTTTTGGCCGCATCGATATCCTCCCTGTCCTCAGCCTGCTCAAACGCCCGGATCCCGGTCGTGACACGATTACCGAGGACCCGATCCATGGCTGCGCTGGCCTCGTCGTGACCATCACGCTCGTCACTCTCGATCAAGCCCTGCGTGTCCAACTTGGTGAAGTAATCCGTCGTGAACTCACCCTCCTGGATAATCACATCATCCAGCATGCGTTTTTGGTTGGCCTTGCGAAGGATGTTGGACTCGATGGTATACTCGGACACGAAGCGGTAGATGTGGACGTCGCGGGTTTGTCCGATACGATGGCAACGGTCTTGACACTGCTTGTCCATGGCGGGATTCCAGTCCAGATCGTAGAAGATGACGGTGTCTGCGCCCGTGAGGTTGATACCGAGACCACCCGATCGACTGGACAGGATGAAGGCCAGGATGCGGGGATCACTGTTGAACCGCTCGGTCAACATCTGCCGCGACTCGACTTTCGTAGTTCCGTCGAGACGTAGGTAGCGGTGTCCGTGGATATTGAGGAATTGCTCCAGGATATCCAACATCTTCGTCATCTGGGTGAAGATCAGGGCACGATGGCCGCCCGCTTTGAGGTCCCGTAGCAACTTGTCCAGGCGTTGCAGCTTGCCGCAGTCGTATTGTAGCAATCTCTTGTCCGGGAATGCGATGGACAGGCGCATTCGCGCTTCATGGAAGGGATCGTAGGGTTGCTCCGGGGAGGTGTTCGTCAAGAGTCGTGTCTCCACCGGTGTCAAGGCAGCCTCCGTCATGCCAGCAGCGACAGCAGCAGGAGTGACGCAGGCAAAGCGCTGCACGTAGCCATCCATTTCGCGGGATCGTTCCTCGATAGTCAAAATCATCGATGCAAGGACCGAGGACCGACTCGATAACCAATCGGCCATGTTGCGTTTCCTCAAAGGGGCATTGGCGAGGGCATGCTCCTGGGTCCCGGCCCTTAAGAATTCGATCAAGCTGCTGCCGTATACAGGCCGACGACCGTGGCGCTTGGACTCAAAGTAAAGACATCGCTCCAGTTCGGCCATTCTTCTCTTCCGAGAGGCGTTCTCCAGAGACTCCAGAATGTTGTGCATGTTGGACCCGTCGAATTCCACCTTCCAATTGGTTCGCTGGTATTGCCGTTCACGAAGAGCTTTGAACGGTCCAAAAGCCATGAGCCGGATACTATCATCGGCTAGTCGTCGTGAGATATCCTCCCTTGACACTGGAGCCAAGTTGAGGAAATCCAGGTCGACCTTGGTAAGAGGGTGATCAAACAGCAACCGACGCCTGACAAGGCTCTCCTTCACGCCGTATTCGAGAGCCACAGACCGAGGCATTGCAAAGGAGGTGGAGATGGGTCTCGTTTCGAAGAGGTCGGGGTGGTTGCAGACCTTGCGGAGCTGCATAAGACAGTGGATGATAGAGAGGAAGTTGCCAGAGGCAAGAGTCTCTTTCGTCTGGGCCATCGACATGAAACCATCGTATAGGAAGCGCTGGCGCTTGGAAAGTCGACAGTAAACGACATGCTCATACTTCCCGGGCATCTGTTTCTCCACATCGGCCTTCAACCGACGTAGGAGATAGGGTCGAAGAACGGTGTGAAGCTTGGTGACCACCTGCTTGGCCTCATCGTCCATTGTCTCCCTTCCATGCTCGAGGATCTGTTCCACGGGTCGCCGGAACCACTCGGAAAAGTCTCTCAAATCAGCGAATCCTTCGACACCGGTGCCAGGACCATCGGAGGGCATTAGGAAGAACAGCAGAGACCACAATTCAGTCAGGTTGTTTTGAAGCGGTGTACCTGTCAGAAGCAGCCTGGCTCGAGACTTGAACGTGAGAAGAGCCTGCCATCTCTGCGACCGGAAGTTCTTGATGTTATGCGCTTCGTCCAGAATCATGTAATGCCAGTCCTTTCGCTTCAGAGACTGCTGGTCTTGCAGAACAAGTTGGTACGAAGTGATCAGCACGTTCCATGCATTGTCGTCGGTCCAGCCCTTCCGCTTCAGCTTGCGCTCCTCTTGATTGCCGTAATAAGTCATGATCTTGAAACCTGGGCACCATTTCTTGAACTCCATTTCCCAGTTGAGCATCACACTGGTGGGGACAACAACCAGATGGGGACCCCAGACACCATGGTCCACGGCAAGATGTGCGAGCAAGGCGATGGTTTGAATGGTTTTACCAAGTCCCATCTCATCTGCCAGGATGCCGTTGATGTGGTTCTTGTAGAGGCCAGCCAACCAATCCAATCCGTAATGCTGGTACTCACGCAGAGTGCCGCGCAGGAGATGCGGGACCGGTGTCTGTAACCCGAGGGCAGGAGAATGACTGATCTGCAGCGCTTTTTCGACTGGAGGCTCGTACGAAGAGACAGATTCAGGCTCGGATGGTTTTGTGGCAAAGGTCCCGGGCGAGGCCTCGCTGGATACCTCTCGACTGGGTCGGTTGTCATGCATGGGCTCAACATCAACAGATTTCGACCGGTCAACTCCCTCACTCAGCTCTAGTGTTTGAGGATCAGCATTAGGCTCGGCAGGCGAGTCCTCCATTGGGGTGTCGATAATGGATGCATCATCAGTGGCAGCAGGGGTATCTTCTTCAGAGGCTCCGACTACTCTCAGAGGTGTGCCCTCGGTTGAGTTTTCATCTTTGGGTGTCAGCCCAAAAGGAACGAGGGAGACCTCATCGGGATCCTCGACTCCGTTCTCCTCGGCTTCAGTAGCAACTTCTTGGTCCTTTCGGATATCGAAGATTTCTTCGTCCTCCTCTTCCTCTTCGCCTTCAGAAGCAGCATCCTTGGACGAGAAGAAGCCGAGCAAGCCAGGCCCGTCTCCTTCTCCCTCCGATACCTCCTCGCTCAATCCTTCTTCATCGTCACTATCACCCATATCATCGTCCATGTCGGTAGATTCATCGCTATCATCCATCAACACGGAGTCAACCTCGTCTAATTGAGCATCCCCAGAAACCGCATGGGAATCAGCTTCATCTGGTACGGTTTCACTTGCATTGGGATCTGTGGCTCCCGAGGTCACGGATATCTGATCTATGTCCTCGGCAGGTAGATTGGCGTACTTCAATCGAAGCTCCTCGGCGGTTAGGGAAGCATCGGCATCGACATTGGCTGCATCGTCAGACTCAGCTTCCGAGTCGGACATGTTACTCTCGTCATCTTCTTCCGAAGAACCTGACTCGGAGTCCACGTCACCTTCATCGTCGCTTGTAGCTGCAGCATCGCTGGGCACCTCGCCAAGGATCTCAGATCGGCGTTTCTCGAAGAGCATAGTGGACTTCCTGATGGCCCGATCAAGAGCCTGCTGATCCTGCACCTTTCGCTCTTCTTCCCAACGGGCCAGGCGGACTCGGTCAATCTCGGCGCGTGCCAGATCAAACATCTTCTGAAGATCCTTGGCCAAATGCTTGCGCTTCCCACGAACTTCCTCTTGCTGCTCGCGAAGAATGTCCTCCGGGTTCTTATGGCGTCTGCGATAAGCGTCGGCACACCATTGCGCAAATAGCTTAGCCGTTTGCCGGTGACGCTTGTGTTCCTTCTCCAGAAGCTTTTGAAAGTATAACGCGTGGTTCACCAGATGATCCTGATGCGAATACTGAGGCGGTGGTTCCTCCTGTTGGTCTGTAATATACGCTGAGCAAACCTCCCTGCTCAACGGGCCACCTGGCTCGACCGCATTCAATACTTCACGGCGCCGCTGAGCCTCCTCCAGGGCCTCTTCCAATGACAGCAGGTTCGGAGCATCCTCGCGATCCACCCATTCTCTGAACGACTCATATTTCTTGCCAGACACATGTCCCGGATGTCGGATTGGTAGAATCGGCTTCTTCACTTTGATTCGGAGCCGCGGGACAACCTGCGCACTTTCCACGTCCTCGAGATTCCCATCGGTGTCATTCAAGCCGCCGGCTGCCGCAGGAGATGTATTCGAAAGCGATAGACGATTGCGAGAATGGCGTGGACTAGTACCGTTCAGGCTAGAACGAGGGCGATGCGAGGTACCGGGGTTCCGGGATTCCGCTCGGGAGTGGGTTGTTTTGGCCGCTGGTGATTGCGAGACCTTTTGTTGTCTACTAGTAACGCTCTTGGTGGAACCGGTTCGGGTTGATCCATTAACAACTGCTTTGCCACCAAGCTTACCGTTGACCTCAGCACGCGACTGTGTCACAGCCAGCGGCGAAGATGTGGTAGGTTTCGCGCCGCGGGGACTCTTGCTTGTATATTGTTGTCGGCCCACGCGTGTATCCCGCTTGTCGGATTGAGTCTGCATATCCTGATGAAGCGTGTTCTGCCGGCCAGATCGGCGCCGGCCCTCCACAAGGAATGAGGTTGGCCCATCTACTCCGGGCTTCTTCCATGGCGGCGAAGGCTGCCGGGGAGTCGAGCGACGCGACGGAACGGTGTCTGTGAGCCTTCGTTTCTTTGATGGAGGCCTGTCTAGATCGTTTGTAGCTTCATCCTTCAGGTCATCTTGTGGCTCGTCTCTCGGCTCGGAAGGGATCGCCTCGTAAGGGCCAGAATCGGGCGGGTTTTGTAAGACCGAATCTTCGGGGAGTGAAGGATCATGGATCAGCGTTACGCGTTCATCTTGGGGTGATGGGCCGTTGGGGCTGCCGTTTTGCATGACTTAAGCCGCAGACGACAGGGGCCTTCTGCGCAGCTGACCCCAGTTATCGCAACGATAGCGCGGTTGGAGTAGGCGATTTGGGCATCAGTAGGTAGATATAATCGATTTGAGTTGCCACTAAAAGTTTGGCATGCTTATCGGCACGGTGGCGTGGACGGGGACGAAAAAACGGGCAGGATGGGGTAATGCGTGATGATGGTTTTTTTCTCGTCGGGGCAACACTTTGCACTTGTAAGCGCGCCGCGCCTGGATGCCTGTTTATGCCTCAGGCCACAGTGCCGCAAACCTCCGTTTCCATCATCGAAACCCTGTCACTTCACCTCAATCCTTCCTGCCAGCCCCCACCCTCCCTTGATTTCTCAGGTCTTTTGGCAGAGCAGTTAGTATTCCACCTGATCTCTATTAAACTATATCTGCTATTTTCAGTGTCAACTGACTCCCAATTGCAGATGCTTTTCCAACGGATCTTGGCCCGGCGCCTGCCCCAGGTTGCTGCCCGCCACGCCATTGCCCCCCGCGCATCCTTCTCCCAAATCGCGGCCCTCCGTGCTGCCGAATTCGATGACCCTTTTCAGGTGCGGCGTCTATATGGCCACTATTCATCGCTTTGATGAGGCAAGGACGGTATTCTAACTCGTGTGTGTGTGTGACAGAATGGCGGCTATCAGAACCCTCCTCGCGTGAAGCGTAGCTTCAGAGATCCCTACGGCGGCTGGTGGGATCTGCAAGAGAGGCGAAACTTCGGCGAGCCAGTCCACGATGAGAACGAGATTCTCGGTGTCTTCAGTCCCGAGCAATATACCCACGTCTCCGCCCGTAAGGGCCTCCTCCAACTGGGAGCATTTGTCGTTACCTTCCTGGGCCTTTGCGGCATTGTCAGCCTCTACTACCCTGACAAGCCCAGCGTTCCTAAGACCTATGCTGATGGTCTGGAGAAGGAGCTCGGAGGACCCCACGCCGTGCCGGTACGCTTATCATACATCCCAGCTGGTGACCTCCAGATATTGAATTCAAGCACTAACGCATTCCGACTAGGCTCGTAAGTCCGGTGAGGACAAGTTGTGATTCACATCTGCGTCTTCTTTTGTTGTGTGTAAATACCAGTATGAATTATTTTTTATATGCGGGGTGCCCTTGAAGGTCTGATTGTCGATTGGCCGAGAAAGTGTTTCTGGCTCTTCGGCGCATACTAAACCAGTTCAAGAAGAAAACCGACCACAATTTAACTCATTTTATTCCATCTGACAACATCTCTATCATTGAAGAAAGGCTCCTGGTGCAGCTGGTGCAGCAGCAGGAGGCGCCGTTGCAACATCCGTAGAGGAAGAGCTAGGGCGATTCAAAGATACCATAAACCTCAATTCATCAACCCAGAAATGAACGGGCTGCCCTTCGACTTCTGTAGGAATACATACCGGGGGACTAACGACACATTTTAAGCGGGCCTAGACATCTTCCAAGCTCGTTCTCTTATTCTAAATCTCTACCTAGGCCTTTTTTGGACATATTTCTATGTCTTTTAAGGGGCTTTTTATTTATTCTAGACATCTCTTTGAATACGTTCTAGTAATATTAGTAACCCGTTTAGAGTTAACTAACTAAATAGTTATGTACTTAACTATCTCCTCAAGCTCGGCGGTCACCCTGTAGTATGATGCTCCCTTGCATAGCAGCCTCGGTACCGCGTCGTCCAAGGGAGAGAAGAGAGAACAGATTGCCTCAGGAGCGCGAATAGTCTCGTCTTTCAAAACGAATCAAGTACTGTTCTACTATTGGTTCAAAGTGCATTGTATTGTTTACGGTGCGGGTGTCTACGTCAGTTGACGGGAGCCGTTTTTCTGTTTCATCTCTTTCCCCCTCCTTTCTTCCTCTTAAAAACATTCGAGACCTTTTCCTCCTCTCCTGCTCCGAAGCTCTGCCAAGGGTGTTCCTGCACCTTTTGAGACATCAGCGAACAAAAGGAAAGGTCCACGTTTCTCCCACCACGGTGCTCTGCCTCCAGCTCCATCCATGGTCCCGCATTCCTGCTGTCCCATCCGAATCGTCCACCCCGAGCCTCATGTCGACAGCATCAAGTCAGTCCCGAGGAGTCAACCGACGGATTAACAGCCTTCAGAATGAAGGCCGCCACTCGCGTAATTCTTCTGTCTCTCGGCGCCGCCCCCTGAATGCCAACGTCGCCTGCAGCCATGCCCTCCGCGTAGCCTATCTCTCCTACCTCCTGCATCCTCGTTCGCGTCGCATCCAAAATGCGCCGGCCGCGCCGGCACGATCAAAACGGGCTTCTACGTCGATCCACGATTTGATGAGTGACTTTTCGCTAGTCAGGGACTCCAAGAGCACGAGGATTCCGCATGGGTTCTTGTCCGAGGTGGAAAAACGCTTGACGGGGGTGTTAATGGGCAAAGAGAAAAGAAAGGAATACCAGGATCCCTTAGTGGTGCGCACGTTCGCCGTCTTTCTCAATGTCCTGAAGGAAGACTCGTTCCGCAAGCGCATGGAGAAAGACCGGCGCGCCGAAGACCTGGTCCTTATCTTCTACTCGAACGCCATCAAGGAGCTTAGCAAGGGCAAGGAACAAGACGATGACAGCTGGAAGCTGATGGTGGACCGGCACGTTGCTCTCTTTGTGCGACTTCTTGCACTGATATTGAAGAGCAATGACTGGGCCAAGGACCGTCCCGAGCTGGCAAACCGACTGTCCGTACTGGAGAACAAACTTCTGTCGCAGGACCAAGACTTGATGGAAGTTAATGGTGCGGCATCAACAACAGAGGTCGTGGCACCGTTGAGCTACGATGTCAAAGACATGCCTCTTGTGCAGCATGTGGCCAAGGTGTTTGGGATGACACTGTCCCAGGCTCAATCCGATATTGATAAGCACAAGTCAGTCTGGACTCCCAAGGCAGCGCTGCAGGATCTGAAGACCTATCAGGCCCATCTCAACCTTCAGACGCGCAAGACTCTGTCAAGAGAAGACTTTGAGACGGATGATGCGTATGAAGCCTGGAAGAAAAGTGAAGGGCCCGATCTTTCGCAAATGATGCTTGCAATTGTGCAATCTAATCCAGAGCTTGCAAAGAGCACGCCAGGATCTCTCCCTCAATTTAACCCAGCTTCTCAAGACGAGGAATTGTCAAGGACATCTTCTGGTCGCACAGACAGAACATCCTATGTCATTGACTCGCCTGTCGATCTCAGCTCTCTTTCTTTGATCGGTGGACCTGATGGCGACTCTGAGGAGTCAGACACGTACACCTTTATTCCATCTGATCCTCGGTCTATTTACAGATTTATCCTGTCCCAGACCTTGGCCCATGACATGCGTGATCGGGAAATCGAAGCCACCCAGGCCACATCTGAGTCACCATCGATCAAGCTGCTTTCGAAACAGTCCACTGAAATGCTTAATGAGATTTGTCTCCGCTGGCGGATTCCCCATTTCTCCCGCATGGTCCTTTTCCTCGACGTCATTCAGTCTAAGTTTGTGGATAATGAGATCGATCTCGATACCCTGGATTCGGCCTTTACCTTTGTGAAGCAATCATCGCCCAGCGAGAACCGTTCAAAGCGAAGCAGTTTCATAGCATCCTCCGTCTCTGACAGGCGAAAATGGACCGTGCATGATCTTCAAATGATGCAGCAGCTTCTTTCCAAGATCCATGAAGCGATGTTACGAGAACTTTACGATGTGATGATGGACTGCTTTGAGGCAAAACCACGGCCCATTGGGCCTGTCATGTACGTCCTGGAGAATCACATCCAGATGGACCCGAACTATACAGAAGATCCGGAGGACATTGATCGATTTCGCTCGTATGTGCAAGATGGCCTGGCTCAGAAGGCAGTTGAAAAGTACCAGAGTCTTCTTGGTCAGTTAATCCCCGTCGATCAGGAATCTTGGCAGGCGGACAATGTCATACAGCTGGGTGATGCAATCTCAAAGCTTGCGCAAAAGATTCAGAAGCGGTACAGAAACAATCCTGAGATCATGGGGTAAGTTGTCGCAGTATTTTCGTTGCTTTATTGGAGACTAACAATGGATAGCGTCAATCCCTATACTACACTTTGTTCCAATGTTCTTCCCATGTTTGCTGAAGATGCGAATGAAATGGTCATCCGGATTATCGATCAGGCTAAATCCAGAGGCGAAGAAATTGACATCGAGGACGGCTTCGCTCTGTACCGAAAGCTCGCTGCAATCAGGACTCTGTTTATGAAAACTATACCGGAGTATGAAACATTAAAACCTCCCCATCACCTTCTAAGCATTCGACTGACTGATCCCAGAACTCCCTTCCCATTCTATGTGGAGAGCCTTTTAGAAGAATTTGTCTGGCGATGGCTCCGTCTGACAGACCAGAGCGTCATGGAATGGGTCAACCAAGCCATCAGACAGGATAACTTCAGCGTCCGAGCAGATGATTCGACCGACATTGCTCCGGAAGAAAACCGACACAGTGTGTCAGTGATTGATATTTTCCGATCGTTCAATCAGGTAGTAGAAAACCTTGTGCAGCTCGAGTGGGACGACGATCTTCAATATGCGAAATTCATGACGGCTCTGTCCAACTCAATCGGGAAAGGCGTCGGGAAGTACTGTGAAACTTTGGAGCAGATGTTTGCTCGGGAATTGGACCGCCTTACACCGGAGCAAGAGGCAGCACTAAACCAAACAACTCAGGAGAAGCTTATGCAGTTTGCCAAAGACACATGGACGAACAAGGACAAAATTGAGCCTTTCCAGTTCTCCTCGGAGGTATGTGTTGAATCTCAATTTGGAAATTCGCGTTACTAATTGAGGTACAGTCTTTGGTCAAGTTGAATAATATCGAGTATGCTCTTGCGCAACTAGACAAACTTGAGAGTGACATCAATGTGGATGGATGCGCGGATGTCATTGCGAAGAACACTCCTCCGCAATTGAAGAAGGTTCGGAAATCCACTACCTACGTCTTCACAATCAAGGTCGTGGAGGCAGAAGATCTGAAGGCATGCGACATGAATGGTGGCAGTGATCCGTATGTCGTCTTGACCGACGAGTATCAGAAACGGATTGCAAAAACCCGTATCATCTACAACAATCTCAACCCCCGCTGGGAAGATGCAGTGGACATTACGACACAGGGTCCATTAAACATCATCGCTACGATCTGGGACTGGGACGCAGTGGGCGATCACGACTACGTCGGTCGAACCTCGATTAAACTCGACCCAGTTCACTTCAGCGACTTCTTGCCAAGGGAGTACTGGCTCGATCTGGACACTCAAGGACGGCTTCTTCTGCGTGTCAGCATGGAAGGCGAGCGCGACGACATTCAGTTCTATTTCGGCAAGGCTTTCCGCACCCTGAAGCGAACAGAGAGAGACATGACTCGGAAAATCACTGAGAAGGTTTGTAACCTCTATTCCCCCTTCCCCAGTCATTCTTTACTGACCTCCTACCTTTAGCTTTCCGCGTATATCAGCCATTGTCTGTCGCGTCGAACTCTTAAAACTCTGCTCTCTCGCGGACTCAGCATCTCGTCCGTTTCCAACTTTTTGAACAGAAATCGGGGGCAACAGGCCCCCACTGGACCCAGACCAGAAGATATTGAGAACGCGCTGGATCCACTGTTCAACTACTTCAATGACAACTTTGCCATTATGAACAAGACACTCACCGGTGAAGCCATGAAAATGGTGATGGCGCGTCTGTGGAAGGAGGTTCTCGCCACTATTGAGGGCCTGCTGGTTCCCCCTCTCTCAGACAAACCGTCACACCAAAAGCCCCTGACGATGCAAGAAGTTGATATTGTCTCACGCTGGCTCGTGTTACTTCTCAACTTTTTCCACGCAATTGATGAGGAAACTGGTGAAGCAGGAGGTGTCTCCATCGATATTCTGAAATCTACCAAGTACCACGAGATTCAGACCTTGAATTTCTTCTACTTTGAACCCACGGACACCCTGATCCGCACCTCTGAGCGAATGGCCTCGGCGACCGTCAGCCACCAACAAGCCAATCGCAACCGCATCTCTGCACCCGCACACCTCGGCGCTACCGGACCCGGTCACGGCGGGCTAGGCGTTCCCGCAGCCCGACGCGCCAAGAGCATCATGCTCTCCCGCAACCTGGGAACCATGAAGAAGGTAAAGGAGGAGAAGCGCAGGGAACAACAAGCCCAGCCCAACGACGACATGATCCTGCGCATTCTGCGTATGCGGCCCGAGGCAGCCGGTTATCTGCGGGATCGCAGTCGCCAAAAGGAACGATTGGCAGCAGCTGCCGCGGCAGATGCTATTGTAAAGCAGAGTCTAATGGCCGGTGCAGGAAGCCGGATGAGCGGGATGATTCCCCGGCGCTGAATTGCATTTTTCTGGTGGATAATGTTTCCTTTTTTTCGGTTTCTTCGTTCAGCGATATTTGTTTCTGATACCGCACATGTGTCTCGTAGCATCCCTGCACTTTTTATACGACTGAATTAGCAATTCATAATTTATAACTTCCATGTTTTCATATGTAGTTAGTCAATGAATGTAGCATATTGAGTTTGTTGCATACACCAATCGAGTTAAATTAGCTTCTGGCAGCGGAAGGAGCTGAGTCACAACGTGCGGACCGATGTCGACATCGATGTCTGAGGACCTCCCACTTCGGGCTATCAAAGGTTGGAGTCGATCCTCGATCCTTTAGTCACTCAAGCCTCTTCATTCCTCGCTGGGTACCTAAGAAAGCTTATCTCAATATTACTTCCCCACCTGGACAGCCACTTCCCCGCACAATCTCAACCCTCGATCCCAGAATGCATATCACCATTGACCTCACCAATCCACCATCCGAGACCCTCCTCCCAGTCTCAGGAGTAGTCTGTCATGACCCAAGCACAGGGCAAGCTCTCGCCCCGGCACCAGAACGTCATCCCAGACGTCACCTGTACTTCGCCTACGGATCCAACCTATCCCCAACACAGATGAAACAGCGCTGCCTGATCAATCCCGCCCTCTCAGGCAAGCCACTCGCCATCGCCTTATTGCCCAAATGGCGCTGGTTTATCTGCGAAGCAGGCTACGCGAATGTCCTTCCACCACCGGGGATGCGCGTGGGGTCTCAAGATAGCGAGGTTGCCCGCCGAGTGCCCGTCTCCGGAAAGGAAGATGCAGTGTACGGGGTGCTTTATGAGATGGATGCAGGAGACGAGATTATTTTGGACGGGTATGAAGGTGTCGACTACGAAGCGGAAAAAGCGGATGGGGATAAGGTTGGTGTTGATATACGGCCGAGGGAGCAAGGGGAGGGGGATTACAATAAGTGGTATCTTCCAGCGGAGGTTGTTGAGTGGATCGGTGAAGATGATCATCCGTTGAAGATGGGAAGGGGGAAATCAGTGCTTACACTTGTGTATGTGGATGAGGAGAGAGTGGTTCTCGGCCCGCCTAGTGCGGAGTATATTCCTCGGATGAACCGGGCGATTCGGGAGTCCGAGGCGCTTGGAGTTCCTGGGAATTGGCTGGAGGAGGTTCTTAGAAGGTTTATCCCTAAGCAATAGCGGGTTTTGCATTATATAGATTTCAGACTAGAAGCTAGAGCTGAGCTTGATAGAAGCAATATATACCGACGAATCCATGAATTAGTCCCGACCAAGGCATAGTCTAGGGTTCATAAACAAAAAGTTAAGATGAGCCAAGCTATCCGACATAAGACAACAAACAAATCGAGGTATCCGTCTATAAGCAGAAAGAAGAAGTTTCATTAAGTGGTAAGAGCCCAGCTCTACCCCAGCGCACAGCGGGGTAGCGATCCGCAGAACACAAAGACAGACTGCACATCGTCAAGTCGGCTTGACTCGGTCTTGGTTCGGGAGCGGCTGTATCCGGGTGCAGGGTGGGCTTTTCGACCCCACTGCGCGGGCAAACTTTTTTAGGATGTCATCGGAAATGCAGCGATCTCGGTGATCGTAGGTCGAATGCATATTTCATTGTCGGGCCAGTTGCATAAGGTAATTAGGCCTGGCCGGAGAGGAGAGTATAAACGGGAGCGGGGAGCTTGTCGCGGCCGTGAAGGAACCCGAGCTCGAGGATGAAAATGAAGCCCATGAGATCACCGCCCATCTTCTGGATCATCTGGCCTCCAGCGAGAGCGGAGCCGCCTGTCATAGTTAGTATATCGTCTTCTCCTACCTAGAACCTCAGATCTCACGTACCAGTGGCAATGATATCGTCCACGACAATAACCTTCTGACCGGGCTTGATGGAATCGGACTGCATCTGGAAGAAGTCCTGACCATACTCCTTCTCGTAGGCCTGAGTTACACAGGGACCAGGAAGCTTGCCCTGCTTACGCACGGGGACGAAGCTGGCGCCGAGGCGTAGGGCCAGGCTAGGGCCGATCAGGAAGCCGCGGGCCTCGAGGCCGACGATAACATCGGGCTTCTGGCCGTAGTTCTCGAGGATATGTAGCTCGAGGGAACGGATGAGAGCCTCGTGCAGGGAAGGATCGGCGAAGATAGGCAGGATATCCTCGAAGAGGATGCCCGGGGAGGGGAAGTCCGGGTACTGGCGAAGGGCGCCGCGCAGCTTTACCTTAAGACTGGCGAGTTCGGCGGCGCTGGAGGAATGGGAGGAGGGGTGTCCGGCGACTTGGGCGGAGGCATCTGGAGCGGTAGACTGGGACATGATGAGAGAAAAGAGGGAGAGAGCGAGGAGGAGGGGAAATAAAAACAGAGAAGGTTTAAAAAAAGATAAAATAAAAATAAAAAATTTAGGTGGTAAAATTAGTTACGGGCGGGACGAGGGTTGATAAGCGGATAAGTTTGCCCCTCCAACCTCAACATGTAACTACATTACTGTACCTATTCACTCAACTCGGGGGTCGAGGAGTCTAGATCCAGTGTATATTACAATGTATCTACTGTATCTATTGTTGTTTGCCCCTCTACGGACCACTAATGGCCATTAGTGTCTATTACGGACCAGGTATGGTTGGACAAACTATATACTATCTATGTACATAGGAGCGGTCAAACAGACCCAAATATACCTTCAATCCGGTTAGTAAATTTCTTGTCCGTCACGCAATTCGACTTCAAGTTTCTAGAATCCGCATATGCAGCTAATAACGACAGGTCGCCGTGTGTCTGGCTGGGATACTGTCCCACTGCGGGCCCTGGCGCTTGGTGCAGCGCACCGATGTTTCTACATGTAACTGATCTGCGAATCACCCGTAAACCGGGACTTTCCTATGTACCTGCGAATCAGATACCACAGTTTCCCTGTTGCGAAAGATTCCTAGTGACTCATATCCAGACCCCGTGATTGTGTCCAGACCGGTCGGATAAGCCAGGGATGGTAGGATGGCGAAAGTGAAAGACGGGCTTGCAGGGTTTGGCCTATAAGCAAAGACTATGGCGACCATGGATTGAATAGTGCAGTGTATTGGCTCCGCAACTTGTCACTGTGGCCTTGCTAGTAATCCGATATAGACATGCATAGCGAGAGGATTTACTGGAAGGGCTGTTGACGTCGTCGACTCGGGGAGTTTGTTTTGCGGGAAGTGGAGAGAGGGGTAATTGGGTGCCTCTTTACCCTATCTCTATTTGAGTCTATTATCGGCCCGGGTGGGGAGGAAATAAAAATATGAAAAAACAAAACTAAAAAAATTTAAAATTTATAGGAGAGAAGATAAATGACAGGGTCCGTCCGATCCAGAGCAAAAAAGATATCTCAGGTTATTTTTTAGGAATAGCCGAACGCGGGGGTCGAACCCGCAACCTTGAGATTAAGAGTCTCACGCTCTACCGATTGAGCTAGCCCGGCAAGGCTTGATGGGGGAAAGGAGCCAGAGAATGCTTGATAAACCAGGATAGTAAAAACTAAGTTTCGGATTGAGTATATCGGAGCTGTGATGCAAAGAACAAATTCTCCGATCGGTCCGAAATAAAGTTGTCGGCGATCCCGATTTAGGTGTCTAGTTAGGCCACAATCATACAGGATATGATTTCAACTACAGTGCTACTAAATAACCACGTACGTGCTTGGGATTTGGAGATACTAGTTAACCGGCTCAATGTATGTATACGTCGATGAGTATATATTTGTCGGAATAACGGGTCCGAAATCCAATCCACCAATGCTGTGTCACCACCACAGAATTTGTATGCCGTACATCACTAGAAACCCGGAATAAACCAGAACAGTGACACCACCGGATAGGACACCCGTGGACATTTCTGGAATGTAGATCATGCGTGGCAGCCATATGAAGCCTTATACGGAGTAGAAACGGACCGAGACACCACCGGACCACGTGACACAGCACGGACCACCTCGCTTATTGTTTTTCCGAAACCGCATCAGCTTTAAAATGTCTGCCTCCTCTTCCTTTCCCTCTCCTCATCTTCCGTTCGGTCTTCGCGCCATCCCATGGAGTCAAGCCGTCCCCATGCCAAATGAGGCTCTTCATCCTTTTGTAATCCTTTTTGATATACAGCGACATGTCGCCAGCTCCGCTCACCGATGAGGCGCAGCTGGATCCGCATCTGGACCAGCTACAGGCCGTGGGCAAAGCTTTCGATGCCCTCCTACTAACCCTCTATCGGCTTACTCACAGACACAATGACCTTAAGCAACACACCGAGGAGGTCTTCAGACAGGTAAATTCTCCCTTTTCTCCCCTTGTTTCCTGCACACTCTCCCCCATCTCAAATGATGAGAAATTTTTGATTAGCTCTAGATCAGTAGTCACATTTTGTGGCGGTGACGGATTAACATGTATTATCTGATGAGAACTTTTTCTGTTAACATTTTGCTTGACACCTGGATCATACGTGGATGCTAACTCGCATTCTCTTCCAGTACACCAATGTCACCAGACAGGTGCCTCCCCAAGATAGACCGCATGCGATGGAGATGCAACAAAGGTTACTGGATCAACAGAAAGAATTGTGCCTAGGCCTTGTGCACAAGCCGCGTGTCGAAGAACAGTCGCTGAATTCAATGGAAGTAATCAAGACGCTCGTTTCACACCAAAATGTAGACGAAAATGCCACTCGGGCCATCGTGGACGGAGTCAAGGGCTACAAGGCATTGCTACGCTCCCAAGATGGCCTATCCCAAGTATCCTCCGTCAACTCCTGCATGTTTGCGCGCGGACCAGACCCTACCCTGGAGCAGGACTTCACTACAAATGGTACCAAGGGCAGCCTCCACTGTCCCTTTACCAAACCGAAGTCACCGCGCCCAGGAAGCGAACAGAATGGTGAGATGGATGGACCGAAGATCCGAGTCGATACCTGTGGACACGGTGATCTGGATCCCATCAAGGCTGAGCAGGATGAGCGACGGTCGAGCACCACGCCGTCTGCCCAACTATCTGCCAACTCATCGGGTCGCTGCCCCGTTTCTCGCTGCCCGATTCGATACTTGGACCAACACTCACCGGAGGAGATTGCGGAATACGTGGAAAGACACAAGCATGAAATCCCTCGGAGCCATGCTATCTGTGTCAAGCGATACCAGAGAGATCCTCAGAACATGCGTCAGCTGGACGCCAAGTACGGCGGGTTGATCAACATGATCAGTGGCCTCTCAGCGAAACACCAGGCCTTCCTGCCGCAGCGCCAGACTAACGGGGTCGGCGAGCGCGAGCGCGGGGGCCAATCTGCACCTTCTGCCTCTACAGAGCGGGTTGAGAAATGGGCAGAGAGCGTGGACCCGACAACTCCTGGACCGAACGAAGACGACAGCCGAGAGAGTCGCTTCGACCGTCCGCTTCGTGAAGTTCGAGTGGGCGAATCCCCGAGCAGGCCTTGGGGTATCCCTGTACCTCTCACTCAACAACCGTCTGCCACAGTACCCTTATCCGGGTCGGCATCTATTCCCTTACCTCCGGATGGTCAATCAGTAAAGTCACCGGCGGAGACCCCAGCCAAACCGGCCGGCCGGTGTCCGTTTGGGCACGATGCCCCCAAGCCAGAACCCGCGCTTGAACCTAAACCCGAGTCCACACCGAACCTCGAGTCTCCCTGGTCCAATTGGGGCAATGGCAACAAATCTCAATCACCGTATGACTGGACCAAGGATGGAAAGGTCAATCAGGGCGGAACGGGCGATGCCGGTGCACAGAAGGCTGAGACGAAACCCGACCTCAATTCACTCCCAAGCCATGTCACCTTTAACGGCCCCGTCTTCTTTGGATACTCAGCCGAGCAGACAGCTAGCCTGATGCAACAACTGGGACAATTGGGCAAGTCATGACATTGTACACTATAATCACCTATCTTTTCTTGGAAGAAACACGACGAGACGACCAGCTTTTCCTGTACCGTAGCGAATGAATGATTATTAGCATTATTATTACCACTTGACTTTACGTCGAATGTCCATCTCATTACTTATCGTGTTTCCGGACTACAATACGTAAAATGTCCGAAAGCCAAGTGCAAAACCCCAAAACCCCACCAAAGGGCGGGGTCCGACGGCAGTTCGTTATAAACCATTTCCACCATGTTGCGCACCACTTCTCGTCTTAACGCTCTTGCTCGTACTTTCTCTCGTGTCCCAGCTCCCCGTCCTCAATTAACTCCTAACATCATGTCTGCCAACATGTCTATCATCTCCGCCTCGGCTGCCTGCCCTCGTAAGTGGTGACTCGACTGTTTCCCGCAATTACAGTGGATTGCTAACAAGGATGCTTTAATAGCTGCTGGCCCCTACGTACGTTTCACCAGATACTCTTTCCTCTAGTTTTTATATATGAATCTTCCCCGATGGAAAACCCATCATACCCCGGATCATGAAACAATCCCGAATTATGACGATCCCCGAGTCATCACTCAATCACACCACCACCCACGAATAACACAGAATACAAAAATAACATCTCCACAGTCCCAGGCCATCCGCGCCAACGGCCAGATCTTCGTCTCCGGCCAGATTCCCGCCGACTCCTCTGCCAACCTGGTCCAGGGCAACATCGGCGAGCAGACCCAGGCCTGCTGCGACAACATCAAAGCCATCCTGGACGCCGCCGGATCCAGCGTTTCCAAGATCGTCAAGGTCAACGTAGGTTGCCACCTGAATCCCCCCCCCCCCCCAAGCCCAGGGTGAATGACGTGGTGCTGATCATCGCAGGTCTTCCTGACCGACATGGCCAACTTCGCCGAGATGAACGCCACCTACGAGAAGTTCTTTGTGCACAAGCCTGCTCGTAGCTGCGTTGCTGTTCACCAGCTGCCCAAGGGCGTTCCCGTTGAGATTGAGTGTATTGCTCTCGAGTAAACGTGAAATAGCACATAGAAATTGGATTATGCAGTTGTCAATTGTGAGATCGTAACTACATTATCATCAGAATAATATTCATAGCTGAGCATCAGTGAAGCTACGTACGATTATACAAGAGGCTAGGTCTACCCTTTTTTGCCTTCAGGCGTCTTTTATGATTGTCCAAGTCCCAAAAGGATATGAATTGAATAACATTAACACATGCATGTCTTTATTTTACTATCACTGGGTATATAACGTATCTAGATGATGTACAAGTTTGCGATGGGAACGCCCCGAGACCGCATCGAGTACCGCCTCTTGATGCCAATGCCAGTCGCAACTTGCAAGAGTGCATAAGTTTCGTCACCACCACCAACCATAAGCAGACTGACCGGATTACTGCGCGGAATACCACTGGCGGTCATCTGGGTTTCGTCGAGATGGGGGCGAATCAGATAGGGTTCAGCACGGAGAGCGGCAAATGGAGCAGTCGGTCGTGGGCCGTCTGTACTTGATTGAGCCTCAGCATATTCTGCAGACTCTGCTGATTCGTGGATGGGTATCTCGTCATCGTATGAGACGACGATTACCATTTTAAGCGACGAGCGTGAGGACCGGTAGGCGGCGATGTTGCGCAGCTTTTGGGAAAAGGTGCAGCCGCCACGTTTGATGACGAGGACCTCGTGGTTCTGGGCCACGTCGCGGAGAATGCGGTCGTTACAAAGCTCTCCAGCAAAGTAGATTGATGACCATGAGAGACGGCTCGAGATCGGATTGCCGAACATTGACAGGGTGAGTGCGTCTTCCACGTCGGGAAGCGGGGCTGCCCCAATACCCGTAGGAAGAGCAGCAGGGAGGCTGAGACGAAGTGGAGCATTGTCGTTAGGGCCGTCGCGGAGCAGAGATGAAAATGAGTGAACCAGGTTTGATAACATGCTCCTCACGGTGGAGTCGGGCGGGTCGACGACGGAGCTCTCGTCGACGGATGGAGCAGGTCGGCGGCCGCCGAGGTGAAGCTCTGAATCTTTTTGACTGTCTGGACTCCCTGCTGCAGACTGTCCAGCTTCAGGAGCAGCTGAGCCATTACGTCGGCGATTGGGCTCTGCGAGAACGTCAACGACGAGGTCAATCATGGCGGTGTCGCGGACTCGGGTGAAGTTGGGGTCATAAGGATCGACAACGTCAAAAGTGATCTGGCGCGAGAGATATACCTTCTCATCCTTTCCCAGAGGTACATTGTTGATCACTTGTACCCGGTATCCGTCATCCTCGGCTCCAACAGAGCCTGCAAGTGGGGCATCTTGAATCATACTCAACCGCAAACCTCCAATTGTTTTGACAAAGATACCGTCTCGGACTCGTTCCAAGGCTCCGGGTCCCAGGTTGACTCCACCCGGGAGAGACGGGAATGAGATGTCAAGGGTGGGTCGAATAGCCATCGGCGCGCTGGTGGCGTTGAACGGGACGAGCTGTGGTGGTAACGTCCATGGGTAGAATGTGTAGTTGGTCGGCGACGACAGATCAGACACTGAGACACTGGGGTGATCGGGTGAGTTCTCCATGATGGGACCTTCACCATATCCACGACCGGGTCGAAGATGCAAACGTGCCAAGCTGGCGGCGTGGAAGATATCAGAGCGAGACGCAGTTGATGACACGCCGAAGTTTGTACGCGGAACTGCCTGACAGATGCCTTCGATGACGCTTGGAGGTGACGATGGTTGCTGTTGACGATGGGACTGGCGTGAGGTAGACTTTTTCGGAATAATCAAAGGATGGCCTTCGGTGGAAAAGACCCACGGAGCATCGATCTTATTCAATGGATGCTCTGGTGTAAACAGGAGAAACATGTACTTTGCGGTTTCTCCAAGGAAGAAACTCTCCATCCGATCGATCATCTCACCGGTCTGGACATCTCTCAAACCTGCCCACCCGCATTTCGTCCAGCAACGTCGCTTGAGGTCGCGAAGAACCATCTCGCCAACATGCAGATACCAAGGGTCTTGAGTGGCGCGGTAGATATAGTACGTCGACTCGATGAATTCAGGTCGGCCTCCATACCAAGAAAGGCCACCATCGATATCACCAGTAGCGACATTCCACCGTTCAGGAAGAGCAGAGAAGCGTGCCCAAATTGCAGTGGTCAAAAGATGGATTTGTATAGCTTCATCCACCTTGCCGTCGAGCGCGAGCAGACCGGGATAGTACGCACTCAGACTGTCAATCCAGAATGCGCGCGTAGCACCGGTTATCACGTCACCGACAACGAGATGGGGATGCTGATATCCCTCACCTCGGTACAGATGGCGGTTGATAGACGCGTGTGAGTCTTCCCAGACCTGGAGAAAAGAATCCGGGGAATGTTGATCATCTGTCAACGGCGGATAGTATCCATCCAGCTTGCCCCAGGGATTCTCAGAATCGAAGGGTGGTCGCTCTCCCTCGGATAAGAGGACATGCGACTTGAAAGCATATTCATAGAAGCTGTCAATGCCGGCGCCAATCTACAACTCGGTTAGCCTGCCCTCCGTGCTCTTTCTGATCCCTCGACCTACCCCGGAGTATGATCCCACCCATTTTCCAGTCTCCACATCAATGCCGAATCCAATCAGCCCAATTTCACTCCGATGGGACCAAACCGCCCAGAATGCTCTCTTGGCTAATTCTTCGTAGCGACCATCGCCAGTAAGCCTGCTCAGAACGGTGAACTCGAGGACTAAGCTACCCGCGCCGGCACTGCAGGTCTCTGTGACTTCGGCAGAGGAAGCCAAGTACGGGTACTTTGGTTTTTGCTTGTCATTCTTTGCTCCTTCGGTCTTCTCATTCAGAGGGGAGTTTTCGTAGAATGGAATGCCGTGCCGCAAATTGACACGGGGGTAGGGAAGACCGGTTCGTGTGTAAAAAGAAGGCATAAGACGGTTTGCCAAATCGACAGCCAATCGAAGGAGTTGACCATCGTAGACAAATCTATCGCCCCATTGGATACCGTGGTCCTTTTCTGAATATGTGCTTTTATCCCATGCGCCTGCAAAGGCGGCATCTCGCTCTGAGGGCTCGTATCCGGTGATGGGCAGCTCGCCAATGGCGAAAAGGTGTGCACTCAACAGCCCACCTGGTGAAACATTAATCACTGATTCTCCAAGAAGGGTTCCTCACATACCGAGTCCTCTAATAACAGTCTCAAACACCTGTACCTTGCTATCAATATCAAACCCTCTCGCCCTCTCTCCCTGACCAGCAGGACCGGGCGAGCCATCTCCGTACAAACGAACAAAATCTTTGACACCATTTTGAAATTGTGCAAAAGAATGATCGCCACTCTCGGGACTCGAAGACAAGATGGCCAGTGTGGACAAGCTATCAATCAAGGTCAAGGAATAATTACCCAAGACATCGTTATGCTCCGGGTTCTTCTCGTCACGGGTCAAGGGGCCGCAAGTAAGTGGACGCAATTCATCTTCGGGAAAGGCGTGATTTAGGTAATTCTCAAAGCCATGGTAGAACATGCGCTCAGTTTCTTGCCTAGAACGAGCCAAGGGAGGTCAGCGTTAGGTCAAAGGTATAACAGAAAGCCGTACCGGAGTTCCTTGATCTGATAATCCCGCATCCCATGCGCCAGGTTAAGCCATAGCGACAGTAGGATGGCCCAGACCACCATCGTGCACGCGTGTTGAGGGTTGAACATGTGTAAGCTCCAACATCGCGTGCGCATCACCGGAGCGAGCCGTAGGGCATGGAAGAAGGGCAGACTGGGTGTCTGTCAGAAGCCAACAGTGAAAAAGTGATTCCCTTAGAGATGAATGGAAAACTAGACCCAGGACTTCCAGGGTTGTTGAATGAGAGGTGGTCGGGAAGCGGATGCGGCCAGATAAGCCAACTTTCGGGAATCATTTTTCGTTGCATCAACTTGCCGAGACTCTGGCTCACTCGAAGTATACAACTACGGAATGAAAAATAAAATAAAGAAATGGATATATTTGATCATGGTTTAGATGTTCATTGTAACCAAATCAACGCCCGCTTATCCGTTATTACATGTTTTTAGGTATCTCCTTATGCTCATTTGCCAAGTTCTCCGAGCATCAAATGCCGATCAGATGAGCAAGAAACAACTATGAATTGTTAGATAAATCTCCCCAATGTCTGCAGAGATCAAATACTCACTGATTGGCTCATCATTAGGCGAGAATCGGACATCGTTGACTGTTCCCTTGTGACCAGGGAGCTTGTACAGAAGCTTCCCAGTCTTGGAGTCCCACACCACCACACTTTGGTCACCGCTCCCGGCGGCGATCTTCTCACCCTTGGGATCCCAGCTGGCACGGATGAGGTTCTTTTCCAGACCGACCGGGGCGCCATCGAAAGTTCTGACCTGCCGATTGGCTGGGGCGAAGGGCCGAATATCCCATGTCCGAACAGTCGAATCGTGAGAGTTGGATAGGAGAGTCTGCGAGTCGGGTGAGATTTGTAGCGAGGTAATGGTGTCCGTGTGCCCGGCCATGGAGTAGACAACGGCCTTCTTGCGCAGATCCCAGACATGAATTGTGTTGTCGATGCCACCGCTGTAGATCTCGTTCCCTTGCTCGGACAGAGCCACCGCGGTGATGGGGAGTTCGGTCTCGAGGTAATCCAGAGCATCCTTCTGCCGCGGGTCCCAGATACCAATGCATCCATCATCGCTACCACTGACTAGCAATTCTTGCCCTCGCTTGCTAATGTCGAGGCAGTTGATGATCTCTTCATGCCCGACATGGCGGCGCACACGCTCGCCAGTTTCCACATCCCAGCTTCCGAGTGTCATGTCCGCTGATGCCGAAAACAATGCCCGAGAATCGCGTGCCCATTGTAGGTCCAGAACCGCTCCTTTGTGGCCGGTCAGTTGACCGTAATTATCGCATTGGCCATATGTATTCCAAAGCACTATCAGAAAATGGGGAGTCAGCGAAAGGTCTCGAGGGTTGGCTATAATGGGTGGAACGTACAGATGGTTCGATCCATCGAGCCTGATGCGATATGCTGCGCAGTCGGGTCAAATCGCACTGTAAAAACTTCCCCAGAATGGCCTAATTCTCCTGTCAGACCGTATGTTCGAGATAATTGGGAGCGCATCTTACCTGTGAGCTCCATGATGGGCGCATTGAGGCCACTAGTGCGAGGAACCTATATATGAGGTTAACCGGCGTTCCGTATGTCAATCGCCTTCGATTGGGAAGCAAGAGTGACATACAGATTGAATGAGAGCTCCATTCTGTGCTGATGAGCCCTTGACCACAGCAGTACCAGGATTAAGATCGGCATCGGCTTTATTTCGCTTGACCACGAGCTGGTTTGTAGACCCGAAGGCCGCCTGGGCAGGGCGTTTTTCCCCCGACATCATTGAAATTTAAACCCACCAAATATCTCGGCAAAAAGCTGACCGAGACCGAGTAAATGGGTTTCCGAGAATGGTTCTGGCGGAGTGCAGAGAAACCCAGAACGAGGCCTTGCGCGCGGGAAGAACGATGATCCCACCAGCGGGCGGTGAGCGCCAGTTGTGTACGGTGACAGCTTCAGCAGTTCACACTCCCCCGCAATCGAACCTACATCCACGATCGACTGTCGCATCTGCCTGTGCATGAAACGGTGACTGTCATTTATTGCCTTGACCGTAATCTTCGTGGGCCAAATCTCATCCAGGAAGCCATGTCAACCACAAAGGCCTCCAGAATAGGAGAAGAGTAAGTCTACATCAGTCGCATGAATGAGCTCTGCTGATGGATGCTTGACAGGATATGGAAGTTAGTATCCCGCGACCCTCTTCTGATAGCAATTGAATGCGCAGACTAAGTATTCGACATGGCTGCAACGAATCTGCGCATCGCGCTTGGACTGACCGGCTTTCTCCACCAGAACGAGAATCGATAAAGTCAATGCGGAACTGGTCACATTAACCTACGGTACCATTGTGGCACAATTATGCCAGGACTACGACAGTGACTACCAGCAAGTAAACCAGCAATTGGACAAGATGGGCTACAATATCGGAATGCGATTGATCGAGGACTTTCTGGCCAAGTCGGGAGTGGGGCGATGTGCCAATTTCCGAGACACCGCAGATATGATTGCGAAGGTGTGTACACCCAAAAACGTCGGGGTTGCAAGCATATATCTTACATTCCAATCAGGTGGGCTTTAAGATCTTCCTGAACGTCGCGCCGACGGTCACCAATTGGGCGAGTGACAACAACCAGTTCTCACTTATCTTTGACGAGAACCCCCTTGCGGACTTTGTGGAGCTTCCCGATGACGGACGCGCGCAGGACGAGCTCTGGTTTTCGAATATTCTATGCGGTGTGCTCCGTGGCGCACTAGAGATGGTAGGTTCCCCTGGCGGACGAGTGGTTCCTTTGCGCTGGGTACGATCGCTGACCCGGATACCAGGTACAAATGCAGATCGAAGCGCACTTTGTGAGTGATGTGCTCCGAGGTGATGATACCACGGAAATGCGGGTCTCCCTTGTACGATACATCGAGGACGAGATGCCACCGGAGGAGGACTAAGATCGAGTGCATCAAACCGGCGTTTTTTCTAGGCTTTCTACAATATAACCAGGGGAATTGAATGGCGAATTCGAATTTATAATTTATTCAAACAGCGTAGGCTTTTCAAAGTTCTGTACCTGTCATTGCAATTCCGCGACAGGGTTTGTGATCTATCGTCGCTATGTAACTAGGAAAGCTCCCCGCCACGCGATTTATCACCGGCATAGTCAGGACGAAAGTTAGACTTTGACAGAATGAGACAGTGATAGCCAGCCTGCGAATATCCCTAGAGATTATGTACCGAGCATATATGAAGTAGTAAAGTAGTTGTATGGGGTGAACTACATAGAAGTGAAGAGGAAGGTGTCAGCGTAATGTAACATTACCGTATTGATACTACGATCTCCGCCCCTCCGTCTTCCTTTTTCCTTTTTCCTCTTCCCTACAGATCGAATTTCTCTCTTCTTCTCTTCCCGCCATCCATTCCCCAGAACAATTATCTTTTGGTTAACTTGGATACCTCATTGGTTCGATTGTCGATCTCTGGCGCAAAGTTGCGTGGAATCACCGAATTACCCTACTTTTTTAGACTCCCGCTGGGATCCATCGAAGGGCTCCATCGCGGCATATCATCATATCGCCCTCTCTGGCGTCTTTCTTCTTCTTTTACTCCTCGCCACCACATTGAAACATTTTATTCTTTATACATTCTGCTAGAGATCCTTCTCATCCAGTCTATTCACGACTTGAAACCATAGCAAAACTGCCAGCACATTCAATGCGCCCACTGGTGCATGCCCAGAAATACGCCTGACAGCGACGTCCCCAGCCCCGGGCTCCGAAGTTGATCCGCTCCGAGCAAGCGATTCTCCCGCAGAGCGCGCAGTGTCCGCCCGTACCCCCCGGCTCCCTCCCCTTCCACTGTAAGAAGATCCACTCTCTTCGCTACTCGGCCCCCCTGTTGCTTCTCTTTTTCCCTTTCTTTACACTTTGCTTTTCGTTTGTTGCATGTCAACTTCTTTTCTGTCTGCGAACCTGCCCGATCGGGCTTGTCTGCCAGCGCCGCCCTTCCAACCTTGTCGGCTGTGCGCTTTTTCCGCCTCCCTGTACCTCCGTCGTCGTCCAAACCCTATCGACCGCGCACCTACCTTTTTCCGGTCTTCCTTTGAGCCTGGCCCTTCTCTGACCTTGTCATAATATAGACGTCGGGATACACGTCTTGACCTCTGCGCCGTCCGCCTTATCGGAGTCTTTCGATTCTTTATCTCGTCGCGTGGCTCGTTCGCCTCCCGGCACAGACCTCTCCGGCTTTTACACATCTTGATCGCAACACGGTAACATCGTCGAATATCGGGAGTATAGCACTCGCGCGGATATCTACCGCGTGTGGTTGTATAGTTCGGCTTCGATCGCAGCCCCGGACCGCTCACCGCTTCGACACCCCCTCCGTTCCCACGCGTTGCACCCTCCACCCCGCGTTAGGCTTGATCGCCTGAGTCGGTGGATGCGCGCTCGGAGCTGACTGAACTTTCGATTTGAATCGCCCTGCAGAATTTAGGCAAAGGTGGCTGCAGTTCCACCATTCGCCACAATGAACCAGATGAACATTGGGATGAACCCGGGGGTTGGAGGCCCTGTCGGCGGTGTCCCGATGATGAACAACGGCTCCACAGCTCCTCGTAATGACGGAAACGTGAACATGAACACGCCAGAGCTCATGATCACCAACCTCAACACTTATATCTACGACTACTTTTTGAAGCGTGGCTACCACGAATGCGCTCGCGCTCTCGTTCAAGACGAATCGATCAAGATCAACACCGACAGCGGCCTCAAAACCAGCCCAGGTAGTGGAGTGAACGGCGTTGATGGTGATTCTATGATGACCGACGGCAAGGACGGCGACAAGATTAAGATCCCTGATGATCTCCCTCGGCCTAACCTACCCAACGAAAGTAACTCTTCCTTCCTTCTGGACTGGTTCAGTCTTTTCTGGGAGTGCTTCTGGGCCCAGCGCCGGAAGGGATCACAGAACGAGGTCAGACAATACCTACAGCATAATCAGGTACGTGTAGATGGAAACGGCCCTCGGTGCCAATGTACCGAAGACCGGTATCTGACTGTTTGACAGAACATGATGCGTCTCCGGGAACAGCAGCACAACCAGCTCATGCGGCAGCAACCGATGATGTCTGGCCAAGTGCCGCTGAACATGCGACGCAACGGCGGCATGGTCCCTCCCAACCTGCAGAAGACTGTGCTGCAGAACAACACCGCCGGCCTGTATGATACACCTCAACAATCTTAGTAGGTGGTGTAATGCTGACAGTATTTCTCTTCTTTTAGCTCGCAACAACAACTCCAACAACAAATGCAGAAGAACCAGCAAATGCAGATGATGCAGGCAATGCAACGCGAGCAGTCCGATATGGATATGAACGGGAACCGGCCGCAATCGCCTGCATCTGCTGACAATGCCCCTTCGCCATCGAAGCGCCCGCGTATCGAGAACGGACAGCAGTTGGCACCCAACGGCCGTGGACAGGGACAGGGAATGCAAGGGCAGCCCACCCCGCAAGCCCTGATGATGCAGAACGGAATGCGGGGCATGAACCCAGCGCAGTTCCAACAGTTCCAGGGACAGGCTGCGCAGCAGAAAACCATGCAGGTATATACTCAAAACCTTGCCTTTCATCACTCTCGCCTAACTTCAAGTTTCCAGGCTATGCCAAATGGTGGTATGATGAACCCCGGCATGATGCAAAATCAGACGGATCTGGTGCCGATGCCAGATGGCGGAGGAATGTATTCTATGGGCCCGGAATACTACAACTCGAACGGCCAAATCGGTCAGGTCCGACCTGGTGGCATGCAGACACCTGGCGGTCAAGGCGGCAATCATGCTCTCCAGGACTATCAGATGCAGCTTATGCTACTTGAACAGCAGAACAAGCGGCGTCTGATGATGGCTCGTCAGGAGCACGACAACATGGTCGGCCGAGACGGCCAGCCGATGCCTGGACAGGGAGGTTTGCCGCCAGGTACTTCCCCGCAAGGCAGCAGGAACGGCGCATCTCCCAACCCCAGTGACCAAATGAAGCGGGGCACGCCTAAGATGCCCCAGAGCGGTCTTCCCGGATCGCCCAGCGCCGGTGACATGCAGAATCGCGGCTCACCGGGCTCTATGAACCTTAATGGTGGACAGATGCCGCCCGACATGGCTGCGAACTTCTTCCCCGGTGGACCTGGAATGCGTCCGCCGAGCTCAAACCCGGCCTTCAGCGGGCCTCAGATGGGTCAGCCGATCCCCGCCAATGTCGCCAATCGGGTCCCTAGCGGACAATGGCAGCCCGGCCAGCCCATGCCGCAGCATTCGCCTGCGATGCAACCACAGGCTGGTACGCCCCAGGAACGAGGCGCGATGCCTCCGCCCCAGGCGCCACCCGGTGCAGGTCCCGCTGGCCGTACTCAGCCGCCATCACCTCAGATTGCTGGCAATGCGCCCCCAACGCCCCAGCAGTCTACCAAGGCAGCACCTAAGGGCAATAAAAAGAAGGCCAAACAGCCTGCCAAGGGCAACAAGGGTGCCAACGCAGGCAACGCAGCCAGTGCCACTCCGACCAATGACTCAAATGAGCACGCGCAAACGCCAACTCCGTCTACTCCCGCCACGCCTCACCCTCCTCAATCCTTCAACAAGGGCGGAACCAATGCCAATGCAAATGCGCCGCCTCAGCCGACCTCGGCTCCTGCTCAGCCGCCAATGGCCCAGCCAACTCCGGATCAGGGCCAGGCCCCCTTCCAAGATATCAATAGCATTGACGTATGTTCTTATGAGACCGAAGACTTATCAATCGATTTACTAACGCTGCTTCACAAACAGGCCAATGCTTTTAGCCTTGACTTCAGTGCTCTGGACAACCCCGACATTTTGGAGAGCTTCGACTTTGACACCTTTCTCAACACCGATGCAGACGGGACTGGCTTCGGTTTCGACCCCAACATGCCATACTCGACAGAGGGTGTTGAGACTGGGGCCGGTGACGGCCTTTGAATGATGGAAAAGTCGTGACGGTTCTCTTCAGGTGTTCTACCTCCCGATATACCCTTGTTTTGTTGTATATTTTTGATTTGATTCTGCTATGCGTTCTGATGTTTCGCGGATACTCGATTCTCGCCTCTGTTTATCCGGTTCCCACTCTTGGGTATGCGCGCGCGTATGTGAGATTGGCGTTGGTGTACTTTGGTTCGCATTACCATATCCCATATCCCTTTGAAAGTCTGCCACTTGCGATGCTGGGGAGAAACCATCCCTGTATTCGAGATTAGTTGCACTGTGACCTACGAGTTTTTCGCTTCTCTTCTTTCTTTCTATTACTACTACCTTCTTCCTCGTGTGGTTACTTTAATTCTTGCTCGTGGTTCTCCCCATGTTAGTATCTCAGCTCTACGCAGCTATTTCCTTTTTCTTGTCCCAGTGGACATGATTCTTTGTTTTTCCGTGCCCCGTGACCTTCATATTTCTTTTTTTTTTTTTTTGCCTCAACACTTACCATAACCAGCACCATGCTGCTTTCTTTGCCTTTGAATCATTTTCCTTTCCACTTTGCTCATCTCGTCGAAAATCTCGCTACCAAAACCGATCTGAGGGATTCTATAAGGGGTACACCAGGAGGGCCTGGAATCAAGGACTTTACGAGGGATGATGGGATGGGGGACTAGTGAATATACACTTGTCCGGTGCGTTGTTGAATACCTAGCGGAACTGGATTCTCGCAATGCCATGTTTTTCCATATCCTATCAACTGTGTGTAGGTAGGGAGTAGACTGGAGGTCTGGTTGTCCGACAGATTTGAATATTCGTGACTTTTAAGGTCTGAAGTAGAATATCGGACACCCCCGGTGGACGTGCCTCTTGTGACCTGCAAGTCCCAAGACGGAGATGCCCAGACCCATAGCTTCAAATCGACTTCCAATGCCAGTGAATAGACTAGGGTAGTAATAATACACTGATAAATTCATAACTACCTAGGTAATGATATCTGATAGAATATCAGGCACACTGCAAATCCTAATCAACTCCTGTGCTCGCGACATGAAAGCACCTTGATAACAAATAAAATGCCTCGAGCAACGGCAAGCAAAAAACACCCACGAACCCAGAGCAATCTCCATCAAGTAATCTCAGCCTCTGAGTGAGCAACATCCAGCGAACGATTCTCAGCCTCTGAGTGAACAACCTCCAGCAGACGGTTCTCGATCTCATACTCCAACTTCCACAGAACTGGCAGCTGTTCGGAGTACTCGTCACTTGCGAGATCGATCTCAGCATCCTCCCTAAGGATCTTCAGCAGGTACACGAGGACCTTTTGAACACCCCTGGCATGCGCATCATTCTTCACATTCTTCGACACTTCCTCATCCTCGGGAAGATTCACCTCGGCAAGGTGCACAGGACTGGCTCTGGCCAGGTATGGATTGCTTCCATCGAACCAGACACGAAGCAAGTGGGTACTGGTTCGATTGTCACGGAAATCGCGGTGCAGACGGATCCTGGGGACCTCGATCTTCAGGACATCGCAGAATTCTAGATCATGCCGTTGTTAGCCAAAGAAAATGAAGCTGCGAAGGCCATGGAAATGAAGGATGTAGGGGCTTCCAAATTCAATACGTACTGTTCAGCAAGCGCCAGTATGAGGCTGTGGCGTGCAGCTCGCTCACTCCTGCTTGGAGGTCCTTGAGCAAGCCCAGCTTGTCTTCAGCGACTTCGGGCTGCTCAACCAGAGGCAGTCGGTTAAACCTCAGGGGAACCCTGTTGGCATTGCTGCCCGACTGGGTGGCCTGCTTCTCGGGCTGCTCCACGGTATGCTTTCTTCTGTTCTTCTTGGACTTCTTCTTGACCTTCTGAGGCTGGAAGGGAGCCTCAATGTTCTTGAAAAGCTCAGCTCGTGCACGAAGCTCAGCTCGTCGTGCACGCCGGGCCGCACCCTTCGAACACTTGGCACTCTTGTCTATAATCAACCCTTGTAGCTGATTCTCCAGTGCAGCAGTAAACCCCTCGGCCTGAGCGTGATGCGCGGTCTCGTTCACACCAAGCAAAGAGTCCATGCCGTTGAACGAAGAGCTGGGCTGCAGCGGAAGAGCAGCAGAAAGAACAGGAGGAATATCCATAGGAGCACCAACAGGAAGACCAGCAGGAAGAATAGATTCTGGACCAGAGCCATCCTTGGCATTAAGGAGCCGATGCAGTGCAATATGCGCAGCCGTATTCCGAGCTTGCGCTGCAGTGGTAAAATGGCCAGTCGTTTTAAAGACCTGGCCATTCACGAAGACATTGCAAAAGCACTGAGTACCCTGAACACTCCCCTCGTATCTGGGAGCTGGCCAGCCCCGATTACTGCCGTAATCTAATTCGTAGTTAGCACCATTTGCAAATAGTCTCCAAATAAACGTCTCAATGTCCCAAGAGATATCTGCAAGTGAAGCTCTAGACATGGGGAATCTCACCAACAAGGAACTGCACCCAGTCCCACTCAGGTCCCGAAGGACCATCCATAGGCAGAGGAGGCAAGACCCAACTCGGATTGAACTTGCGCAACTTGGCCAGACCACGACGACAAGCGCGAATACACACATCATGGGCCTCCAAGGCAACAGGCTCATTCACCACAGTATGGCCATAGAAAGAAAGTCGGACGCCAATCTTCCCATCCGGACCATACTTGTACGTGAACAGAGGCTTCAGGTTAGCCATAAAGCTCAGAATGCCAAAGACGAATAGGACATGATCTGCCGGCATGAACCCAACATCGATAGATCCAAGGGTAGTCTTGATGTATCAGCAACGTTGTTTTGAGCATTGGAAGGTGCTTCTTACCGGTTCCTCAGCGACCCTCGACTCGAAGATCTGCCCCTCTTCCAGCCTGGTAAACGGATCATTATGAGATGCTACGATCAAGGCAGTTGAAGAAGGGTCCTCCCGGGGGAAGGAGACAAGGTGGGGGAAGACATGGTCGAGATGGGTACCAGAGTCCTCCAGCATAGGCTGAGGAGCCTCATCACGTGCTTGGACAAACTCATCACGTGCCTCATCACGATCACGTGCCTGGATAGGAGAGAACATGATTCAAAGAAAAAAAAAGGAATAGAAAGAACTGGGGATGTGGGTGAAGAAAAAGAAATATTGGAGGCGGGAGACGATAAACAAGGAACAGAAAGCGAAGATGTGAAATATCAAAAAAGCAGGATGCGTCCGAAGTGAGAAAGTAGAAAGTGCTCATCCGTCCCAAGTAAGAAAACGCTCTTGCCAGAACACCGTCCAGTTTCACAGAGAGCTAAAAGAAAGCATTCGACAGGTCATTCATTGCATTGCATGCTCAATCTTGCGTGAACTCACGCGTTAAGAATATTATACACTCCAGAAGCATACTAACCATAAACCCCATCAGAACGCAAAAGGCAGCCCTACTGTCTACATCGTGGAACTAGAAGAATCTTCCTTCTCCCCCGAGACCTCTCGACTGTTCTCCTTGACAGTTTCCTTGATAACCTGCCTGACTAACTTCTTGGGTGTCTCCTGCGTATCATCCTGGAACACATCCTTCTTGCTCTTCACGTTCCCGCTGGGGCTCAATCCAAGCATTGCTGCATTGACGGTGGCCGATGGGGTATTGGAGGGTGCACGCACACCGCCAGCTTTGGTAGGCGTGAGGGCCTGGATCAACAGGTTGTACTGATCATCATCCATGTGCACTTGATCATAGCTGCCACCAGTGCCGTTGGAGATGGAGCGACTGCTGGCGGAACTGCTGGAGTAGTCGGGCATGGGAACGTCTTCTCGAGATGATCGAGCACCACGGTGAGACCACCCGGCATCGTTGAGGAAAGTCGGGGCTGGCTCAGCGAATGGTTCAGGGAAACGGTGATGATTTACGTATCGAGGGTCTCGGCAGTCTTGGTAGTTTTGTTGCCATGGAGGCAAAGGAAAAGCACGGTTCGGAGCCCAGGCACTGTAGACCTGCTGTTGGGCATTAGACTGGGTACTCAGGGCTGCTGCGAGACTTGAGCCACTTGAGCCAGCCTTAGTGGGAGAGTGACTGTGAGCATCATCGTGCATACTTGCGTCGCTGGAGGAGCCGGTGGTATACTTGAAGCCAGCTCGGGCATGAGCCCACATGCCCGGGTTAGGCCAGGCAATGTTGGAATACTCGAGTATATCTTGTCATGTTAGCAACCAGTTCCAGCACTGAAGCACGTAGACTCACGAAGAGGAGCATGCTGGAATGAGAACACGATAATATCCTTGACTCTTTCAAAGGGAGGCGAGCGATGCGGACGAGAGAAACCCTCTGCGAGAACGAGTCTGACCCGGCCATTGACATCACCCGCATCCCAATGACGCTGATCCAGGATCTCGCGGTGGAAAGCAGGGAAGCGAAGCATGTCCTGATTACCATCGCGGTCGATGTGAGAACTGAGGTCTGTTGCGTGTCAGCACAGTTGAAGCAATACAGCGCACCATACTCACCTATAACGTATGGCCACTTAGTCCTTTGGCTAAAGATCCCACCACTGGTATCATCAGCCCAAGTCCCAGCAGGATTGCGAGTCCACTCACGCAACACAGTCACCATCGACAAAAATGCGCGCCTCGTACATGAGCACATCATCCGGCTGCGTCATTCTCTCAATCAAACGACTCGGACGAGGCTTCTCCCAACTGTGGATGGAAATCCGGAATGGACTATCCTTGGCCATACTGGGCACGAAAGTTGTCAGAACGGGCAGCTGACCGAAATTTCCCTGAACGGGATAATAGGAAGACGGGCTGGCGATGGTTGGGTTCTGCAGGTATGGAGATCCGACGTCTCGGGTAACGAAGCATTGGGTTTTGAACTCCTGCACGGGGACTCTGGAGCCCTCTGGGAAGAGGAGAATGTCCCAGTTCTCGTAACGCATAGTGACGGTGTGAACAATGTTGTGACATGTGGAGACGCGAATGCTCGAGGCGCGGATCTCAGAAGCAGATGTTCCTGTAATCTAGTTAGGAAGGTGTTGTTGAGGGAAGGAGCGATCCATATAGATAGATACCTTCAGTTGTATGAAAGTATACACAAAGAGTACTTGGACACTAAACAAGCACTACACGGACTACTCGAACACAGTATAAGGCAAGTAAATTCTCGAACCCTCAAAAGACAAAACTCAGCGAAAAAGGGGGGAATCATCCGGCAAAAACGCCGACAAGACGCACTGCTCCAAGGCCAAGTTTACAATACGGGCCAAGCTCAGGTCAAATGCAGAAAGCAAAAGGCAAAACTCCACCGTAGCTACAGTAAGTCGTACCGACATCAGAGGCCATCAAAACGCAGAATTGACAAAGGCAAAGCAGAGCGTGTTGTACAAGCCGTCTAACAACCAAAAGAAAGACAACAACGCAAGTCTCAGCGAACATATTTCAATTTGGCTGCTCGATGTGGAACCGACAAAGGAAAAGGGGAAATGGAACTTTTCGCAGAATGCCTGCCCAAGGAGTATAGAGTAAAGAAACGCATGAACAATACGGACTTTCGTTACACGCGAACAGGACCCCCTAGGGCGGGGAGGAATCGTGGAGGAAGAAAACGAGAATAACAGCATAGCATACGGTTTGGAGAGGGACATCGAGAGATAAAGAAAAGCAGAAAAAAGAGCAGATACGAGGGGAGGGGGGTAGGTGGAATACAGAAGGTTAAAAAAAGGGAAAAGAAGGGAAGAGATCCGGGTGAACAAAAGAAGGGGGGGGGGGGGGGGGAGAAAGAAGAAGGGGAAAGGGGAGCTCAGATCTTGCTAAGATAAAAGCGCTCAGGGAAATGCGTAGCACTGGGAAGTAGGAGAAAGATGCCCATCAAGAGCTATAGAGGAGCGTGAAGACTCGACAA
>Ga0207877_10093_pt1 | contig 34984 bp, 10 predicted proteins | sample LinPmetageLP29_FD_184046 | JGI IMG/M metagenome (GOLD analysis project Ga0207877, IMG submission 184046) | Marine viral communities from the Pacific Ocean - LP-29 (SPAdes) | ecosystem: Environmental > Aquatic > Marine > Oceanic | place: Pacific Ocean | collected 2009-08-23
AATCCTCCTCGGCGTCTCCTTTATAGACGAAACCTATCGGATAAGATAGTACCGATATACTAGCGAATTAGTACCGGAGGATAAGCGTTACGCCGAAGGGACGTAGTCTTACTTTAAGGATTTTACTCTTATCCTTATCAAGAATACCGCTAACCTCTAAGCCGAAGTTTAGGTCTAACTCGAGAAGACCTTTTAATAGTCCGACGAGGATCCGAGGGAGTTTTATACCTATCTCGATACCTTTAAACAATACTTTCCTCGCCCTTCGGAAACGGAAAAAAGCCTCTCTTTCTTCGCGAAGCTTTAGTATCCGCTTTAGAACCTTATTAACCTCTATATACTTAACCTCCTAAAGACTTAGGACGAGATAATTAATATCGCCTACTACTACTAGGAGATTCTATAGTCTAAAAAGAAACGGAAGCGTAAAGCCGACGATAAGGCCTCGAACTAAAGATTTTTTAAGCGCTACTCCTAGGAATCGTCCTATAGTTCCTACTTCTATCCTAAATTTAAAACTAATTACCTACGTAACCCTAAATACTCTCGCGGACTAAACTAGGGCTAGCGCTAGCCTTACCGTAACTAGAATAGGAACCGACGCTATACTAATAATCCGAATAAGGAACCGGTCCGAAACCGTAGCGACCTATCTTAACCTCGAGAAAAGAATCCTCTCGGACGAGACGGACAACGCCTTACGTACTTTAACTATAGTAGTAATAGCTATATATAACCTACTTATCCTCGGGGACGCGCCTATATAGGCGAAATCCTTTAGAGAAAAGCTAATAAGTCGGAGTAGACTCTACGTCTCTAACTCCTTATCCTTAAGTAGAGACTACCTACTATCTTTATATACCGATTTACGTTCGAAATATAATCGAAATATATACGGATCTTAATAGCTATACTAAAGTTAATATTATTAGTTTTTAATTTATTAAGATATATAAACTTTAGCCGGCTAAGCTATCCGGACCCCTTATTAAAGCCGTTAATATATTCTTAATACCTACCTACGGTATATAGAAGGTCCCGATTACTATAACTAATTCCTATAGAATAGTTAAATCCTTCGAACGCCTATATATCGCTATCGACCGCGATCCCGACCTATAGGGTAGCTCTATTCTTCTCTTTATAACAATACTTTAATACCTAAACGTCTATCTTACGCTAGCGTCTTACCTCTAGTAGTTTAAAGTATTATCTATTATAATTAAGAAACCCTATACCTTCGCTAAGCGTTCCTACAATCTAGCCTATATCTTCGTAGCTATTAAACTACCTAAGGAAATCTAGATTCCTAGGGACGATAACGACGATTAACCTCGGGACCTATCCGGAATCCCTACCGAATTATAGGAGTTTTATAATATTTTCTCTTACGAAAAGGTAGCGATTCTCTCTCTATTTAAGAATACCGATTATACTATCGAACTTATCGCTAACTAAACTCCCCCTTTCGGTCTAATCTACCCTCTCTTATAAAACGAACTAGTAGAACTACGCCGATATATCGACGAAAACCTAGAGAATAGGTATATCCGACTATCTAAGAGCCTAGCGGGTACTCCTATCCTCTTCGCCCCTAAGAAAGATAGCGGACTCTAACTATATATCGATTACCGTAGACTTAACCGTATCTTAGTTAAGAATCGCTACCTTATCCCTCTTATTTCGGAGATATTTAACTATCTTATAGGTATAAAGTAGTTTAGTAAGATCGATATTAAAGATATATATTATTAGATCCGTATCTAGGAAGGTAATAAATAGAAAATAGCTTTCCGTATACGTTATAGCTACTTTGAATATATAGTTATACTATTCGGCCTTACTAATATACTAGCTATCTTCTAATTATATATTTATACTATACTTTACGGCCTTCTCGATATCTTTACGGTAGCGTATCTAGATAACGTCTTAATCTTCTTACTAAGCCGTAATATATATACCGATTATATTCGCTAAGTTCTCGAATAAATAAGATCTATAGGTTTATATACAAAACCTAGTAAATATATCTTCTACTAAGATTAGGTTAAATTCCTTAGCTTTATTATCTCCTCGAAAGGTATCTCGATAGATCTATAATAGGTATCCGATATCCTTTCGTAGCTAATTCCCCGTACCTTCCGAGATATTTAAGTATTCTTAGGATTCTATAACTTCTATCGGCGTTTTATCCGAAATTACTCCGAGATTATACTCCTACTAATATCTCTAATAAAAGGGAGCAAAAACGGTAAGAAACCTAGGACCTTAGAGCTTATACCCCTAGAAATAGCGGCGTTTTACTATATTCTCGACGCCTTTAAGACTATACTATTACTCCGATATTTCGATCTAGAAAGACCTAGAAGAATTAAGACCGATATATCTAATTAGGCTATAGCTAGAATCCTCTCTTAGCCTAACGACAGAGGTATCTAGTATCCTATCGCGTTTTAGTTAAAAAAGTTTAATAGTATAGAAATTAACTATAGTATACCGGATTAAGAGCTTTTCGCTATCGTTTAGTCCTTTAAATACTAGCGTTACTACCTCGAAGGAAGTACGTACCCTATTAAGGTTTTATCTAATTATTCTAATCTCTAGGCTTTTATAAAACAACTAAAACTTAATAGAAGATAAGCTAGGTAGTACCTACTTTTATCTACTTTTGATTTCTATATTAAGTACTACTCTAGGAAGACGAACCCTATAGATAGCCTATTACGGCGATAAGGCTCGGACTACGAGGACGCTCCTAGTATCGAGTTGCTAGGCCCGCTTCGGGACCGAATAACAAATAAATCGCGGCTATTTAATTAGCGGTACGTAAGAGTCGAAGAATTAACTATAAAAGACTTAATATCGGCTAAGACCTACGATAATAGTAAAGCCTCTACTATAGATATATATATCTCGGCCGTATTTCTAAGAGGGACCGCCGCCGAATTAGCCTTAAATAGCAACTAGGAAGTAGGTTAGGTATAGCTAATCCCTATTAATAAGTTGTATAACGCCTATATCGTTAAAAACGTCTACTAGGAAGAATCCGGAGACGAATTAAAAAACTTTATTGGGCGACTCTAGGGCGAAGACCTAGAGACTTAGCGGCGAAAATATACTATTAGAGAAGCAAAGCCTAGGACTAAAGACTAGTTAATTGATTTAAAAAGGCTTATTCGATATAAGTACTATCTTTATATCCTAATAGGGAATAATTTAAGAATAAAATTAATAAATATCTATTATAATAACCCTCTTACCGGCTATTTCGGGCGCAACCGAACGGCCGAGCTTCTTAAGAGAAAATACTATTAGGTAAATCTCAACCGAGACGTTAACGAATATATCTAGATATACCCTATCTATTAGGGTACTATAGCGCTACGATATAAGCTTTATAGAAGGATAGATATACTTCTAATTCTAAAACGGCTATTCGCGGAGTTGTCTATAGATTTTATTATAGGCCTACCCCTATCTATCTATTTAAATTAAACAATTAATAGAATTTTAGTTATTGTCGATAGGTTTACGAAATAGTCCCTTTTCTTCCCCGTATCGACGACGATAACGGCTATAGACCTCGTATAATTATTCTATAATAATATTACCCTTCGGTACGGCCCGCTAGAAGGTATTATTACCGACCGTAGATCGCTTTTTACTAGCAAATTTTAGTCGGAATTATACTATATCTCTAGGGTTAAAATAAGGCTTTCGATAGCGTTTTACCCCTAAACCGACGGCTAAACGGAATAGATAAACTAGATCCTCGAATATTAATACCGAATAACTTACCTAGCCGCAACTACTCCGAACGGTAGAATTCGTATATAATAACGCCGTTAATATAACAATAGGCTATTCTCTCTTTAAAGCTCTCTTAGGCTATTCGCTAGACTTTTACTATAGGATCGAGGTCGATCCTTTAGGGAGAAGTATCCTAGCTATAATAGCAAGAATTAAAAAGTTGTAAGAAATTCGTAAAAGACTTACGAATTACTAGCGTAGCGTTACCGAGTCGTAGGCGAAGTATTATAACCTCTATTATAAACCGCTTACCCTTAAACGTAGAGATCTTATCGGATTATTAACTAAGAACCTAAAGCTTAAAATAATACGAAAACTTAGCCCTCGTTTTATTAGGCCGTTTAGGGTACTTAATACAATTAGAAAATAGGTATACCGGTTAAGCCTACTAAGTTAATATAATCGAATTTATAATATTTTCTACGTCTCTCTCTTAGAACTATAGAGGGAACGCCTAGGAAACGGTACCGATTCGATACCGATACCTAAGCTTAACGATAAGGACGAATATAAAGTTAAGGAAGTACGGGGCGAAAAACTCTTTAATAATAAACAGTATTACCTAATTAAATAGAAGGGGTAGCCCTCGGAATACAACTAATAGGTCCCCTATTACGATATAGCGAATATATAAGGTATAATTTAGCGGTTTCTAAAGGTATCAAAAAGCAAAAAATTATCCTAAATTAAGTATATAAACTAGAATTAACCGCCGATATACCCCTAATTTACCCCTAAAAATACGTATTTAAATACGCTTAATAAGACTAATAGAAGTATTATCTATAATCTCCTTAAATATAGCCTATATAATACTATCTAGCGGTATAACTATATCCCCTATAACTATCTCCCCCGACTAAGCGTACCTAGCCGTACGGCCCGAGATAATAGCCTTAATAGAGGCTATAAAAACGTATTTAGTATCGGCCTACGACTACTAACTAGGGTCCCTAGGTAGCGTACGTAGTAGGCGATTACTATAGTAGTTATCCTAGGCCTTAGAACGGTCCTAGATCGGAGGTATAATAAGGCTAGATAGCTTACGGCGGCGCTAAGAACAAAACTCCTCGTATATCTAATTCGTATTCTATAAGAAATATCAACGAAACCTAATAGAATTATAGCCTTATTATTTATAGAGACCTTCTTAGCTATCTTAGAATCGCTAAGAGAGTAAATACTATAGTAGGCCTTTACGAAGGTATCGAAGGCGCCGATAAGAGTAGCCTACGCGAAAGCTACCTAAATCTAGTAGGATTCGGTCTATCCTAACGATACGTTCTCTATATCCTTCTACTAGAATTCCTCGGTAGTTTAGCGTAAAAACTTACTAATATCGTAGAGATCTCTAAGGATCCCTATTAGGGCCTATACTATATTAGTATAAGGAAGGGCTAAGAAAAGGGCGGCGAAATATACTAGAAAGTACTTATTACGTCTTTCGGAATACTACTAGTATAAGACCGATTTAACGGCGTCGAGGACGTACTAGACCTCGAAAGGTAGACCCTCCGCGGGGTTAAAGTTAGCGGCGGTCGAGCGAATATACGCTATATACTAGAAATATAAATACGCTAGTAGATTCGTATAGCGAGGGCGACGACCTTTTAGCGAAATAACCCCGATTACCTTAGGAAACTCCTCGTAATTAGGGGCGTTAATAGACGTAGAGCCCTCGTCTTCGTCCTTATCTTTATACTCTTTAGTCTTATTAAGCGAAGCAATAGCTTCTCTAGTTTTAGTACTTATTTTAGCTAGGCGAAACGATAGCAAATAGTAATTAATACGAGGTAGAAGAATAGAAGAAATAGTAATAATACGTAGGGATATATAGTATTATAATAGATAGAAAAAGGATAAAGGAGAGAAGTAAGAGAACGCGTCTTATACCTACTAATTTCTAGGGTATATATTATAATTTCTTTATTTGCAAAATTATTATATAACCTACAACGCCTAGGGTTAGGCGTTAGGGAGAGGAAGCATAATTGTTACGGGATAGGCTTCCTTAAAGCTATTCCTAGATTCTTCGTTATACGTACCGGATTAGTAGCGATTCGCCTCCGATCCGCCTCCGCCTCGCCTATAATTCCTTCTCTACCGTATAAATATTATATTAGCCTCTTCTATAAGAAAAGGCGTCCTATCCTTTAGCTATAATACTCTTTAAGAATTAGTCTCTGTTCCTATTACAATATATTGCCCCCGCCTCCTCTTAAGAGTTACCTATAGCATTTAGACAGTCGTGCCTTACCTAATCGATAGGCTTACTATCCTGCCAACTAGTTCGTAACACATCGATAGTTTCTTAAGCTATCGATACGATATCGGTAAATGAAATTATCGTCGGCGATATATCGTCACCGGTAATTGGAAAATAAGAGAATAGCTTCTATTCCTAGATATAGACAAGTTTACTACAAAGCGAATATAAGCTTAAATACTCGTTGATAGTGACCTACTCTTCCAGGAACTAACTAACTCTATATATAACTCTTCAACCCTGGTTCTACTAAACCGCTAGGTCTATATCGATAGTGAGCCGCGATTAGCAAGTCGTATTTATTAGCACTAGGCTAGTAGCCCGGTATATCCAACACAAAATACGTACCTGGCAGAAATGCCTCAACTACCGGGTTCTAAACGACGGGAGTAATAAAGAGTCTTTACCCGATGACCGAACTGTCCGATTAAGCGAACTAAGCGAGCTACCAAATACCCTTATAGATAGTCTCCTAGCCTATTAAGAAGGTATAGAGATTCTCGCCAACATACCGGATTGCGAGCTCTTGCCTTCCGATCTATGTCATAAGTACTAGTATCCCAAGAGAGCTCAACAGATACTGGTTCTCAAATCACAAGCTACGTATCCTCTCGATACTCCAAACGACTAGCGCCTACTACTAAGTAGATCTGGGGGTATTTCGAGACCATAGTCGTTGATTGTCTATATGTGATTAAGAGGACCAACAAGAGGAGGCTGGTCGACCGAGAGATTTGCTATACGTATGTAGATAAGAAAACAGGAACGCGCTATAACTAGCATACGTTAGATTCCTAGAGGCAAAATACAACTAGCAACATAAAAACCTACTTGGCAAAGCATAACATTTACTGCCCGACCTCCAGTATATAGCTACCGAAGAAAGGTCCAGACATTCGGATTTTCATAGGGGGAAAACAGAGTCTTACCCATTAAGAGGTCTTGGAAAGGAATACTATTTGCTAGATCGTGACTAATATGAAAGCCTTTACCACTGTTGAGTCTCCAGATTTTTAGCAAATGTTCCGAGACATTCCTAGGATTGAGCCTCCTTTTACGTCTCGCCACACCTTGCGGAATCGAATCATGCAAGAGTTCGGCATACAGCGCAAGAACCTAAAGAATAGGCTAGCTTTGACTTGCAAAACCATTGCCTTATGACTAGACATCTAGACAAGCTAGAATCATCTTCCTATTTTAGGGATAATTGGTCATTAGCTAACTAACGAATTTGAGTACCGCGAGAGATTACTCGAGTTCGCCGAACTCCAGGGCATTCATAGCGGCGAAAACCTATCAATTGCAGTAGAAAATATACTAATCGAGTTGGGTCTCGAGGACAAGCTTATTTCTATTACAGGCGACAACGCTAGTAACAATAAGGCCATAGCTTCGGAGTTATTCTTCTCTCTTTCCGACCGACCTAGGGTAGAAGAAGCAATGTTAGCACTACTCTATCGAGGCCTTAACAGTTACATCCGCTGCCTAGCTCATGCCCTCAATTTGATTGTGAAAGATATCCTACGTAACCTAGGGTCAGGGACGATAGAACAAGCGCAAGTTACCTATAACTGTTTATAGACTGGCAACTCGATCCCCGATCACTTAGCTATAGGGAAATTATAGGTCCTGGCGCTTTGGATTAACCGAAGTCTTTAGCGCCGACAGAAATGGAAGGAGATCTGCAGACTCAACAATCTTCCAGACAAATTCGTTGCGTACGATATGACAACACGATAGAACTCAACATTTCGCATAGTCGACGATGACTTTAAGTCAAGGCAACAAGTCAATAAGTTCCTAAACCTTTAGGAGGAACTCCCGCTATTTACTCTCTAAGATTGGTTACGGCTAGAACAGATCTACATAGTACTCTACAAGTTCAACGAGCTTACTTTGTTCATTTCGAAGCGCAATCCACAAATCAGCCTCGTAGTCCCGATTTACTATAAGCTACACGAATTGCTTAACGACGTAAGGGAGGGCAAAGGTAACTTCGCAAAACTAGATCGAGATATCATAGCTACAGTAAAAGAAGGGATAAAGAAATACGAAAAGTACTATTCTATTATGGATAACTACGATACCTACTACGCTGCCCTCGTCTTGGATCCTCGAGTTAAAGGTAAAATAGTCTTACGAGAACTTTAAGATAGCAATATAGGGGCAATAATTCTAGAAACGATCCGTACCAATCTATATCAAGTATACGCGGCTAGTAACCCGAAGCATAGTACCGCTATATCACAATCGACTTCTCTAAAGCATAGTAATATAGAGTCTAGAATGCTAAAAAAGTTGTAGGCGCGAGATCCACCGCTCTCGGATATTGATAAGTACTTCGATACCCCTCCGATCAACGTCGTAGACACAACCGGCTAGAACTGGCTCTGTAATTAGTAGAAGATACACAAGGGCGAGTATCCGCGGATAGCAGTAGCAGCAGCTAGGGACTATCTAGCGATTCCTACTTCTAAAGTTGGTATTAAGAGAGTGTTTAGCATAGCGAGGGATGTCCTAGGCATCCGGAGATATTCTTTGAAAGGGGATACTATAAGAATGCTGATATTGATTCGCGACGGGTATAAGTAGTAGCGGTTAAGGGTCGGGGTTGGTAAAGTATACCGTCGCGATGCCCCGGTTCTGCATTCATAAATTGTTAAATAAACTGCCGTCGATCAAAGCACGCTCGCTCTCTAGATGATTTAAAGGAAAAATATGCCGATGCCGATACGATATAACGATATCGTAAGTAGTAATATCGTCAAATTTAAAGCCTACCGATATCGTTAGACCTAGCTTTAAACCGCCTATAGGTTCCAAATCTCAGAACCTAAACCTAACCTCTTAAAGTTAGGTTCCAAAGTTTTTAACCTAGACCTAACCTTAACCTTAAGGAGGGTCGTTGAGGTTCAACCTCATAAACCTATATAAACCTACATATATATAATTTTTTAACGCTTTTCTTCTTTTGGCTAGATAAAAGTAATAATTTATCTCGGATTTTTATAGCTATTTCGTTGACCTACCGGCGTTCGTCTAATTACTCTATTAATATAATAAATTATAAAGGTATAGTTATATAAAGGTAAATATAAGGCGTCGTCCCCTATAAATTATAAGTAATATTTAATAATTTCGACGCTATAGGTAATCAATAAGGGTTATAGATAAAATAGTATATAAAGATATAGATATATATACTTTAAATACTATAACCTATATATATCTTAACTAATAGAACTATATATTATCGAGAAAACTACTAAAATATATATAAAATCCCCTTATTTTTATACAAAATAAATCGTTATACCTCTCTTAATAAATTTGTCTCGAAGGGTTTAGGTCAAATTATCTATATCTATCGTAAATCTAGTCTAAAGATTCTTATCGTTAGACTTAGCTATTTAAATAAGACGATTTTCTTAACTTAAGGTTAACCTCTAGGTTCTATATAGGTAAGTTAGGTTCTCTTCTAAAATAATCTACTATAATAGCTAATTAGATATAGGTCGGTAGATATAAAAGACGATAGATTAATTCTAGTATATAGAATAGGGTTAAACGGATCCCCTAAGAATATCGCGTATCTTTTCGAAAGAATAAATAAGTAAGTTTCTTATTCTCTTCCTTAGTAATTATACCCTCTACTAGTTTACTAAATCTATTATATCTTAGCCCTTCGGCGCCTATACGTCGTCTAGCTTCGATACTATAGACGGTTTACTATTAGACGCGCTCTAATACCTTCTCCCCGACGATTCCCTATCCTAACGCGATAGCTAGAGCTAACTACTATCCGAAAGCTAGCTTAATTTAGTTCTAAACCTTCTAGACTATCGATTTTATATAGCTTATTAGGCCCTAAGTACCCTACCGCGAATTAAGCCCGATCGTATTAACGAATTCGTTGTTTACGCGCTAGAAATAACCGCGGAATTCGTTAAGTAGTAGCTTAATACTAGCTATAGTAAATCGAAGCGGATTAACTAAGATAGGAACCTAATAAACCGTCGAGTAGAGTACTAGAAAAGGTTCTAATAAGTTATAAATACTAAAGATAGTAAGCTAGGCGTTATATATAATAAGTACTATATAGTTTTTACGTATCTAGCTATAAATTATACTAGAACTTTATCGATATAGAAATATCTCGATAGGCTAAGGTACCGAAAGTAGCTACCGAAGAAAGGTACTAGTAGTATCCGATAACTACTTAGTAATACGGTATATTCTATAGGATCTAAATCTTATATTAGTACTAACGATAAACTTACTATCCTATAGACCGAGAAAAGACTAGCGCCTATCTTTATATAATAAGTATAGGAGTAGATACTTCTTAATCTAATTACTATATCAAATTTATCTTTTTTGTTTATCGAGTATTAAAAATTCTATAACCTCTTTTTCTTCGTACGGTTAGTACCTAAACTACCTAGCTTTCCGTTAAGAAAAGTAATTCGTAAGCGCCTCTAGGGTTTCGTGCTATAGTATTAATAGGAGATACTATAAACGCTTCTATCTAATATAAAGCTATTACTTATACTTAACTATTAGACTTTACTATTCTAGGACGCGTTTATAGCTATTATAAGATACTTCCTAGACAAAGAATAGGAATATCGCGAGGTCCTTCTTAGGTTTAAGCTACTTTCTAGAACTTATTCTAGCGTAAATCTTAGCAAAATTATTCTCTAGATTCTATAGAAGTATTAAATTACTAATCGTATACTAGCGGTAATAACTAATAATATATCTAATAATAAGACGTTTAGTACTACGATTAATAATTTAATCTATAAACTATAGCTAAAGACGGATTTAACGATTATTTAAGTACCCTATCTTACTTATATTATCTAGTTAAGTCTAATTAAATTGCTTAGTAAAATAAAGGCCTCGCTAAAAAATAATAATACTAAATTAGAATAGTCTAAGGATCGTATTAGATTACTACGTACGCGCTAGTAGAAGCGAGATATTACCGATACCCTAAATAAGGTAGGCTTTTTTTAAATAGAATTCTCTATATTTAATATACTAACTATTATAATAGGTTCGAGGCCTTACGGTTTTTATTAATAGAAGTCTTTAACGTAAAAAAGTATTTCTAAAACTCGAGTCTAATAAACAAAAACTTATTCTAATCTAAGATATTCGTACGTAGTAGAATTCAACGTTTCTTATACTCTACTAGGCTAAAAGGCTTTCTACTATTTTTAACGAGTACTATTTGCTCTATTACTAACCTTATTTTGTATTAAATACGGAGGGGTAGCGGTAGATTAACTATCTACTTTATATACTCTAGCCTTTTTTTATATATACTATACTAGTCTATTAGACTAATAACTCGAGTATTTACCTTATCTTTAGTATTTATAATAGGCTCTTTAATTATCTCGAAAGATCGATATATTAGCTTCGTCGAAAGAGAGTTGCCTAGAAATAGCTTATACTTTCCTTCCTTAAGGCTATAAAAGATAAACTATTAAAGTACTATAGTATAACGGACCTTATTAAAGGTAATCTCTATACTATTAGAACGATCCTAGATCTATCTAATAAAATAGAGTTCTTTTTAATAAGTAATTAGGCCCTAGATAATATAGGAAAAGACTATATAAAGGAATATCGTTAGAGCCTCTAGTCTCTTTTCGAGAAATACCGTCTACGTATACTATTAAATATATTACTATCGGATAGTATATCGTTCCTAGCTAAATTAGCGCTCGAGAGGATTCTTAAGGATAATTCCTTATAACGATTAACTAGTCTATATTAGGATAAGCTTACTAAGTACCTCTAGAGTAGTAAGTAAGTAAGCCGCCGATATAAATTATTATACTAATATTCTTAGCTACCGTTAATAAATCCGCTTAAGTCTTCTAGAGAAACTACGAGAGGGAGTTCCCTATTCTTATAAGTATTACTCGTAATATAATATCTATCCTAGCGATTAGTACCGATATTAAGCGTCTTTTTAACTCTACCTAGGATATTTACTACTATCGCTAGGGATCGTTAAGCCTAGAGACTATCCGCGATATTATATTATATATATATATAATAAGGTTTAATACTAAGGAGGAGTAGCGATAGGTTCTCTAAGAGTATCTTTTAGAGCAAGAGATCGTAGCTTCGTCCGAAGAACTTTATATTAGAATATATTATACCGAGGCTATTAGTAATACTAAGGAAGACATAGAGATATATCTTTATACCTTAGCTATAATACTACTCTTAGCCGTTGCCGCTAGAAAGTAGCCGGCTATCAATTCTAACGACGAGAAGAACTCTAATACCGATAATATTACGGATCTAGAAGAGACCTTAGTATTACTATTACCTAATACGTAGTAGCGTATATTAGGTAGAATACGGAAGAGGTCGAGACTCTTAGATAGATATATAGTTTAAGCTTTAATAGTTAAAGTCTAGGAAATCTATATTCTAGATATAATATATAAATTATTAATATCTAAAAGCCCTATCGAAGATAAAGCTATAATATACAATTCTAGATATATAGTATCCTTCTATAAGGCTATATAGTAATCAAATTTTGGTTTACGGTTATAATAGAATATAGCCTATTTCGATATATATTATACAACTAAGCCCAAGTCACGTTTTTTAACTATTTGTTATCTTTGTTTAACCTAAGGTTTACCCGCGGGTTAACCTAATAAGGTTCGGTCCTCGGATAGAACCTCCCTTAGGTTCCAAAACCTAGAACCTAACCCGCCTAAATAGAGGTTTAGGTTAGGTTCTTTAGGTTCACCCACGGGTAAGTGCTAGGTCTAATATTGATGATAAACGAAATTTTCTTTGTATTATTAAAACTGTTCGTAAGGATATATTTAAATCACGAACAATTAAATCTGCATTTCGTGATACTAGTATTTGGCCTTAGAATCCAAAACTTGTGACTGATGCGATTAATCCTTATTAGGAAGATGAGCAAATCCTCCAAATGCAAGGTGAATCGTCTTCGTCTGATGTGGAAATTCCAAGTTCAAGAACAAATTCACCACCAGATACCCATTTTCGATACTCCAAAATCGAGGATAAACTTGAAACCTTATTTGAAGATGAAGAATTAGATCTTCCAAAGGTTCAAAAGCATATTAATCGTACAATTTCTAGTGGTAAACAAGCTCTTCAAGACTTGACCCTCGCAAACTCGACAATCAAAAAGATACAAAATCACAAAAGTCCGACTCCAAAATCGCGACGTATAATCAAGGGGGCTTCGAAGTCCCCTCTCTCTTCGATTCAAGGAAATTCAAAGATTCGTCGTCGTTGTACAGATGAATCAAGAGTGGACATTCGATTCGACATGAGAACTGCGCGAGTTTCAGACTATTGGCGTCGCGCCAATCAGGCTCTCAAGGAAAAAGAAGAGGTATTAGGGGGTAAAGATTATATTGATACAGATAGTGAGCTATTTTCTATTGTAAATAGAGATGGTATGGTGGATGATAAATAGGGATTAAATTGATTTTGATGAAAATTTGTGAAATGGCTTTGGTTTGTGAAATGGCTTTGGCTCACTGACAGGGGGGGACCGCCTGTCAGTGCTGCTTAGTCACAATTACCACCTACAAAGTCTTATTGGTTTCATCAATGGTAGTGGGTGTCCGACTTGACACACTATTTGTGATACCCATCGAGCTTCCCTCTATGGACTCCGTCGTCCAGGAGACTTCCGAACATGGCGGCCTCCGTCATATAGCTGCCACGTGTGCTGGGCCGCATGCATGATCAACAACGCCGTTTCAGCCACGTAACCTTGATGATGCGCCTTTGCTTCTGCCTGGGCAAGCCCAAAGCCAAGATTGTGCTCCTTATCCTCATCCACAACGCTGGCGGAAATGCCTCAATGTCGATTCGGTTCGGTTCTCGTGATGAACTCTCGGTAGCCAAGGCTGATAGCCAAGAATAAGGATACAATGGTACGGAAACCTGAAGGTGACCCTAAGGTGCAGTAGATGATGGGTCTATTTTGGGTATATCTTGGGTATGTATCTTCACACAGGGAATTGACACTGACCGCGGTGGGAGTAACACCACTTGCCGATACCATCCGTCATGATGCGAGTTGCAGTGGTGGACGTGGTTTGGCGCTGAGCCTTTCCAGCGACGGTCCGAATTACTGTAGCCAGGAGCTGCAATATAATTTGGAACTATATACAGTACGTATCGGTGCGGCTGAGCCCTGTAGAATAATGCTCGAAGGGATTCGGGTTGCGATGGACGCTATCTTAACTGGCCATTCATAGTCAGAAGAACCAGCCATAATCCTCACTCTCTACTCCGTATGCGGCTGTATAAACAGCAGTTCCAATTTTGAACATAGTGTCTTGATGCATTTGTGGGGAAAACGATAAGCAGCATGGGGGTATTTCTCAACTGATATTTTTCCATTTCGCGAGTCAGAAAACGGCCGAGATGGTGCGTATTCGCACGTTGAGAGCCCCGGTACTCATTTCTCGTTGCACTTTTTCTTTTCGTCGATCTTTCACCATTATTGGCGATATTGGTCCATTCTTCTTCCAAGACCAGTGCTCTGTCGATTTCCACGGCTCTGAGGACGACGAAAACAGCAAGGCAGACACAGTGATATTGGAAAGCCCACCGACAGATGATCCGGAGCCGGATCTGGCGGATAAGGCGATGACTCATTCCTGTCTCCACCTGTCACGTGGCTCATCAATAGCATCCGAAGAAGATTCTCAGGCGGAGCGACAGTGACCCAGTAGCGTGCGTCACCGATTTCGTCCAGTCTTAATCTGCTACAATTAACCAACTTGCCTCGCCTGTGAGAGCAGTGCGCGCGCACAACCAAGTCATTATCCTTTATTCATAAGCCGCACCCCCTTCCAGGAGGAAAAGCCGGGTCAATCCATCATGTGAGAACTGCATATGGAAGATCCTCCAAATCACAGTTCTGAAATTTAGTACTGCTAGAGTTATTGCGATTTATGACAGAGTTGCGTTGCGATGCGATTGGCCAGCACCCATTCCCACCACAGACTATCACAGATGCACCCTAATGGTAGTCTAATACCAAAAAAAAAAAGCAGGGAATTGAGTTCGTTAGCATTGACCTGCCGCCCTCAGTCAGATCCGACATTTCGGTTCTGGCACGCGAGAAAACGCGACTGTCTCAAGCAGAATCATGCACGGAGGTTGATAAAGTCTCTGATATACTTGTAACTCTTCGAATGTTCATAGCTATGCTCATTTGCCATGACTACCATATAGGCTAGATACATAGCGCTGGTAAAAATCGTTGTTTTGATAGATCAACGAACACCAGCCCACCAACAATCGGTGCTGGAATCCTCGGTGCCGGGCCGCGACCAATGAACAACCCAGCTGTCAATTCAAATGCTCGAGGAGCCTAATATCTGCCTTTGGTCACAAACTGGTGCTGATAGACCAGTCTAGCTGCCGTTCACGTCAAATCCCAGGGAAATGGGGCAGGCCATTGTCTGGTGCGCGGCGCTTGAGATTCATGTCTGTGGTTCCAGTTAGTGTAGCGTTCCTCCTGCCTGTTCCAGGCTTCCCTCAGTTTGCTTTCTGCCACATTCTTACTGCCACACAAACGAGTAAAGTCATCTCTCGGAATCCAGGAACAATCTCCTTCAAGTAATCCCTTATCTGCCATCACAATATTTCTCCACTTGATTTTAACCCAGACGCTTCTTCGTAGCTTATAGACTCGGTCTGGGAATTTTCTCTCTTCGAATGCAAGTCCGCAAATCCCGAGAACGTTATCTTTTGAATACCGCCAATGCTTTCCGCGGTCGTTGGAATCCCTCAGTTGAGTGATTCGAACGTCAAAATTTGAAAGATTTCTTCCATCGTTGATATCATGGCCGTCTGCATACTTTGCGCTGAACTTAGCCGCGAAGTCCGGACCGTACCGGAAGATAAATATCGGTGATCGCCGGAAAGTCCCAAAGCCGTCCACGATCCCACCATCGTCAGTACTGGCCTCGCCGTGCATGATAGGGCTCAAACCAGCGAGAATATCCGGTTCCCTAGACGCAGGGTCACTATCGATACTTGGGTTTGAATGACGTCGGGACAATGACATGCTTGCTTCAACCGGTCCATGTGTGGTTGGTCTGGTATGCCCGTTTCTTTCTGCATCGTACGAATCGTCTTCTAGGATACCAGCGTATTGGCCGTCTGCGCCAAATCCGAGGAGAACACCCACAAGCTCTTTCTTGTCGTTGACTGCAAGCCAAAGTGCTCTGTTCAGTTGCACTTGGGTAGCATGGGGGCATATGCGCTGCAACAATGCCTCCTTCGTTCGGCTTTCACCAATCACTATACATTCCAAGACCGAGAGGTTGAAACTGTTTGTGGCTCGTATGTCCGCCCCGCGATCAACCAGGCAGTGGACGACCTCGTCTCGTCCGAGATGACACGCGTTCATGAGCGGAGTATACCCTAGGCGATCTGTATCGTTAATTCTAGCTCCAGCGCTAACAAGAATATTCACAATAGTCGAAGACGAGGTCGTAATAGCATAGTCGAGTGGAGTGTTTTGAACGTCGTCGGGCCGATTGACAAATTCCACCCGATCAAACTCAGCCATGTTTTGAGCTATAGTTCCAATTTCCTGGATCAGAGTGTGAAAACTTTTGAGGACAGAGATGTGCAAAACTGTCATGTGGAGAATGTTCGTGTCGAATAGTGCGTGAGGGCTTTTTCGCAAATACCGACAAGCCACCTCTGCAAATCCAAGCCCAACACAACTGTGCACAGCCGGCTGATCATATCTAGCTGATTCTAGGATGATATCTCGAAGCTGCTCTTTGGGCCAATGGCTATCTTCAAATAACTCCACAAGTATCCCGAGATCTCTCAATATTGGCTGTTCGGATCTGGCGCAGATTGGGATGATGATTCGACCATTTCTTTGGCCACGTTTTCTCGAACAATGTAAGAAGATGGCCAAGGATTTGTAGTGATGGTCTGGCCTTGCTTTCGATGAAGCCGATCAGAGCCTGAAACAGATCCCATCGACAAAATGCGAATGAAACCAAATTCTCCGTAGATAAATAATCTAGGACATCATATAGCAACTCTGTGAGGAGCTCAAGTATCTTTGCAGGGGAATGAGTGCCATAGAGTCGCTCAGATTTGACATGGTTCTGGGGTTGCAACCGTTGGAGGCTCTGTTGGTTTTGAACAATGGGTTCATGAACGCTCTGTATCTGATTCTGTTTGATATCTCGCATAGGCGGTAGCAGTTCGCGGGTAGCTATCTCGCAGCCGATTTGATGGTCACAAAGTACTTAGTCGTTAATCACATGGGGGTGAGGCCCCAGGGAAGGCTTCTGAAAAGAGTTACAAGTCCTCGCAGGTGACTATGGAAGGGTCTGGAGCAAACAAATCGTCAGTCGCTGCGATTGAATCTTGCTAAGACTTGAGCTTCTGACAATCTATCAGCCCCCAGAATCAAATGGCCATCAGTAAAATGCATGAGATTGTGGAAGCCTTATCATTGCTAGAAACATTCGGCAAATCTCGCCTGAACTTCTCAACGCGCCAATGGTAATAATTTGATATAACTAGACAAAGTTTCACTGTTTTTACGCGGTCCAAAAGCATTCAATAATAGCGGGCCCGACTCTTGAGCACCACTGATGTCAAGTGCGGCGATAACTGTCCGCCAATTTACCCGCGTTGAGACAGACGCAGAACCCACACCATGCTGGAACTTGGATATCCAACCAGTCAGGTTGCTCATTGGGCTTGATACTCACGCTGAAAAGCGAACGAAGGGATGAATAAGCCTTTTTTTACTATTTTTCCACTCAAGCCCCTCCTTTTTTACCTTACCTTTATTTGAATCCGGTGTGTCAACCCTCAGTAACTTGATCCATCTGAATATTCAAACTTCCATCTCGCGAAGACAAAATCGATAACGATTTAAATTGACAACATCCATCACCTGTGCAATTTGCGTCGCCAGACAAGACTTTTCTCATGTGAGGGATGTGCACCTTCAACATTTGCTATACGAAGAGGAAGATCCCAACGTCTCTAAAATTCTCCATCTTTCTACTTCCTTGGTGAGCAAATAACCTCTTTTCTCTCTTCATACCTCCTTCTCGGAGTGCCTACGATCTCTATGACAATCCTCCTCGGTCATTGACCATCATCGACGGTGGATTTCAACGCCTAAAAGGTATCAAAGAGATATGCTTTGATGAAGACATTATGGCATTTCTTCAGGATGCACAGGCAACACTCAAATACAAAGGGATATACAATCTGCGAGGACCATTCAAAAGGTCTCTCATTCACTATGCTGCAATGGGTGACTGTGCCGAGCTCCATATTTATCTCTTTCAAGATGGGACAGCAAAAGATGACCTCGATCAGAACAAGCGGACGCCTCTCTCCTGAGCCGCGCAATACAGTGCATTGCGTGCGGTGAAGCTTTTGCTGGACAATGGGGTGGAGATTAACTCCATGGACGATATGTATACAACACCGTTGTCGTGGCTGATAGAAGCGGGTAGGGGCCCAAATCAAGCAGCCACAATAGATTATCTGAGAAGAAATGGCGCAACGAAGAGAGGTGCTACACGGGCTTTGATCAAGAGGAAGATCACTCAAGTGTTCCCCTCGGGCGTTGTATAGTACAGCTTTAGCTTCTCGCCTTTTGCTTTAGGAAATGGGTCGTTCCTTGTTTACAAGTATATTGGAACCGCGAAGGAAATGGAAATCCTTATAGCACCAACGAAGTGATAATATGAAAACGCGCAATCCATTTTTGAATGAAATAGCAAAAGCCAAGAGGCCCTAGAAGGCACGTCAGTCACGGTAGAATATTAAGCATTGCATAGTATTGACCACTATCTCGGTACAGTAGCCCATTCAAAACGCATTGAGGAAGTCGAGTGTATGCTTGATTAAAGTCAAGAATGATGGAATTATTATTACCTTTACCATTGTGGTTCAGCCCAGGAAAATAGGCTGGCGGTAAAGTTGCATAATACCCTACCTCAGAGAAGCTTTGGCATAATCTATCATACACGGAGCCAGCTCCAGGACATATGCCATTCTATCTATTATATGACAAGCCAGCTTGCTCTTACAGCCTAGAAAGAATAAATAATGGAAACGTCGTCTTATCCTGCTTCCAAGCATCGCCCAGGGCCTTTGCCACACTAAACAAAGCTTGCAGGACCTAGTTCTAGTTGGCACTCTCACAAAAAATGGTCAGTGGAAGTCACCACGGACTGAAAGCCTTCTGGTAGACAGTTCGGGGTCGAATATACCAGCTTCTTTACGGTTTAAAGTGGGAATTAGCACATGTATGCCTTAGCCTACAGTGACAGTATGAGAAATTGATATACTGGCTAGTGCTGAACACTTCCAATAGAATCTGATGATTGATTGAAGGTCTTGAGATCGGTTGAACGATATCAGGGGTCTATACAATCGAGCTTCGGCGTGTTACAACATCGTACTTCCGAGTCTGCCCGCATTACCATACTAATACTAGTTAGGGGAAATTGGGCGAACGATGTTTAAGTCTGTCCCGAAGGATTCTACGTAGAGACAAAATACCTACTCACCGCTGGTGATCGGCGGGGCACTGTGACATCAGCTTGCGGTTTTTTTTTTTTCTTGTTTCTTTTTTTTTGTTTGGCACTACAGCCCAGCCCACCCATTATCGAAATCGCCTTGACCAGTTTCAAACTGAGGTTCATTCTCTCGACACCACCGTCAAGACCCTAAGGCAGATATTTCATTGTAAAGTTGCGTACGACGTATTCTTACGGAGGATATTACAATAATATAAAGGTCCATTGGGAAGGATTCTCAAATAAGTGTAATCCAGGCAATGAATGATTTGCGCTAAGGTCTTGGCAGGGGCCAAAATAGAGGATCTCAATGTACATGATCCTGTGTATTTCAGCTGCGCCTTTATGAATTTGTGGGTCAAGCGATTTGTATGTCCACGTTAAGATGGTGTGAACTTTTAGTGAGTGACGGTCTTTACTTAAAGGAGTAGGGATTCAACATTGCTCATCTGACAGGTCATCAACCAGTGTTCGTCCCCATTCAAACCCACATTCAAACTCCAGGGATCACGTGAAAATGACGATCTGAATACGATCTGAGGCGGGCTGAGGGGATAAATACCTGGCAGTATCCCTTCAATGCTCCTTCAGCTTCGTTGTTCTTTAATTTAATCCAGAAATTTTCTTGAATAACTATTGTTTTACTTCTTCTCACAATGTCTGACTTCTTTATCCCTCCCCCCGGACTGAATTTCCGGCTCCTTGGTCAAAGAAGCAACAGGGTCCTTGTTGCCAACCCCAACGACACCCTCACTGACTTCGAATTCGGGGCCAAATTTCTCGATCAATGGTTTACCCTCGAGAATGCACCGGTGCACGGGCAGTACTATGTCAAGAGCACCAACCCTCAAAATCATGGAAAAGTCATCTTCTGCCGCGCCGCGGAAGGCCAAGTTGGCATTTTCACAAAGGACTATGCCGACCAGCATTTCATTCTCGAGCCTGGCGAGGGCGAATACCTGGGAAGCTTCCGAATCTATGCTCCCTCCACGAACAGGGTGATTACGGCCCAGCCCACTCCGAACACGGTTCGAAACTTTCCTGCGGATCAGGATAAATACGACGATCAATACTTCTCGTTTCTCTTTGAGGACACGGAAATCGATCGCATCGAATACGATGCTGAAGATGCCCGCCCTTTTGGCACCGTTGCAGTACCTTATCCTGTGGAATTGACCAACCTTGGCAATGCTCCTGCAAAGTTGAATGCCAATATGAGCCGAACGGTTTCCGAGACAGCTTCATTCGACTTCCATACAGGACTGACTATCACGGTGGGGGCAGAATTCAAGACTGGAATACCCTTCATCGCAGAGGGTAAAGTTAAGACAGATGTTAGTGTATCAACGGACTTCACTTGGGGAAAGACCAGCACAACCGAATCGCAGGTGGGATCCTCGGTGGAAATCGAAGTTCCTCCTCGGTCGTCCCAGAAGGTAATTGGCGTTTATAAACGGAGCACGATCAACCTCAATGCCACCATCTATTCCAAGTCGAAAAGGACTGGAGTCGAGGTTATCACTAAGGCAATCTACAGAGGCACTCCTGTTTGGGGATACAATTATACCGTGCAGGAGGCAACGCCAATCTAATGGAGGGTAGTGTCAGAGCATAGAGGGGTTACTTACCACTAGTAAGCTCTCTGATACACCAGAGCTTCATTTCTTTGTGTTTTGTATGGTAAACTGGTTAAATTGGCCATCCCGGTGGTGTAACCACCGAGTATCGGCACATTTGAGGGGTATTTCAACCTGCCCACGATCGCATGTTTATTCTCTTCAATCAATCAACTCTCTCATCCTGAATTGGTTCCGCTTGATCTCATTCGCTCTGGATGCATACTCGTCCATAACGTGGTTCCTGGTCGTTCCGGCAGGCACCTCGATTTTTCTTCTCCACACCAAACCTCCTATTTTCAAACGCCTACCACGCTGCCAATACGCGGTCAAAAAGCTCAGAAATCAGTTGATCAGGAAGGCAGATCTTACTAGCAATTAATTCTATCAAAATTGGCCGGTTTGCCTCCGTTGCTGCTGCTGCTGCTGCTGCTCGCTCTTTCGAGGTCCCGCGGTCTACGCTAGAAGACCGGATGAAAAGGATTACTCATTGGTCTGACACAAGGGCTATAGGCCAAAAGTTCACCCAATTGGAAAAAAAAATCAATCCAGGATTGGTTAATCTCCGTGGATCATGGAGGTGCTGCTCTTACGATCGCTATGTTGAGAGGTATGGCCAATTTAAAGAATCAATCCACGTGCTTGAACACTATGGGTCAAATATTCCTGGAACTCCTTACAGCACCGGCCCATTCCTAATATCTGCAAAGTGTTGGCCCTTTAGAGGCCGGTGTGGGTACAAAGAAATTGATTTTGGCAGACTTTTATTGCGTGGTCATGAAGGTGGTGAAATGCTCGAACAGATTTAGCGGGATTCTGCTTTTGCGTAACAGCCGTTCCTTGTATCCATATAGAGATAGGGCTATGCAAAGCTAAGGTATCTGTGGGTTATTGAGACAATCCACGATGCTTGCTTTGGATTGATACTAGAAGATTGTAAGAAGCCCTTCGCCGCAGGGCTACTTCTGATTATATGAACTGATCAACAGGAAGACATGGTACATTGCTTATCGCCTGGCTACCTAATTACAGCTGAAAGCATCCAATTCCCAGATGCCAATAGATTGAAGTCGCCTAAAGAGGGATTTTCCTCCCAGTTACACAGCAGATGCCGCTTAAGAATATTAGTTGGGCCTAGACTCTTGTGACCCACCTTATATAAATATCTCACATCAATCAACGACTATTTCAGACCGCTAGTTTGTTGCGGTCAGTAGTTAAGATTGGTATGTAGGAGGACGCAATGGTATCCTACATGCACCATTTCACCCTAGTATGATCTGTCAGCCACCTCTCCATTATGAAACGTGTGAGTCCTGGTATACACAGGCACAGCTGCTGTCTAGGCGGAATGCGGCTGGCGGAAGTGGTACATAATGGGTGATGATATCATGATCCCTTGTCTAACAAAGCCACTGAGGTGGCCTAGAGTTGCCCCTCATTCGTTTTCTCATCTGCCGTCTTTGGCTTAGTGCATTTTCTCCCGTATTTTGTCACTTTCTCCTCGTCAGGGGATCCTGGTTTTTCAACCTCCCGATATTCTGATATGACAGGTCATTTAGTCTTGCAATGCATCCGCTAAAAGATCCGCATCACACGAAATTATCGCTCGCCAGACGAACGCACGTAACATCCTTTATTGAGGGTCCCCATCTATTTAATTTATTTTTCATTTTACAGATACTTTTCCGCAACTTTGTTCATATAATCGTCTCTCCTTATGCCTCCCCGTGCTACGACACATGCTGGGCATATAGTTAGCCAATACCAAAGCGAAAATGTACTTCCTGCTGCATTATCAAAATTGACCGTTTGACTTTTATAATACCACTCAGCTCCGCTTCTCTTTTCCTACTTGTTCCTTTTCAGGGCCACAGCGTGCACCAGCGCGCGTCACCAGTTATCTTGCTATCGGTATTATAAAGGAATATACATAGTATTGCGCAATGGCCTCATTGGTTAGTTTAGTACTAGTGCATACTGCATCTCTTGGAACTGACATATGCAAGTAGCTCTTAATTACTTGAAATGTACAGTGGTGTTGCATGAGTATTTCACCTTGAGTACTTCGGCCTAGGACCCACTTTTCAATACTGGCAGAAACCTCGAATGCAACCATTTATGTCAGGATGAAGAATCGATGTACTGGCTAGTACTGAACATGTCCAATAGAATCAGATGATTGATTGATTGACTGAATATCCTCCAGATCGGTTGAGTGATCTCCGGGGTCTACTCTAGTTTGTTACGATACCGTATCCGAACTCAGTCCGAATACCATACCAATACTTGGGGAAATGGAGTGAACGATGAACAAGCCTATCCTGAAAGGTCATAGCGTTAATTGACCGCTTCCTCAATTTGACAATTTATACTATGTAGTTCATAGGTTCTAGCTCTGGTATGATAGTTATGCTTTGGTACCTTTTTCACATCTAAAGGAGGCATATTCAATAGGTAAACCGGGAAAATTAATCCAAAACGCGTTGATATATATAGACCTAGCACTTACCCGCGGGTGAACCTAAAGAACCTAACCTAAACCTCTATTTAGGCGGGTTAGGTTCTAGGTTTTGGAACCTAAGGGAGGTTCTATCCGAGGACCGAACCTTATTAGGTTGACCCGCGGGTAAACCTTAGGTTAAACAAAGATAACAAATAGTTAAAAAACGTGACTCGGGCTTAGTTGCATAATATATATCGAAATAGGCTATATTCTATTGTAACTATATAGCCTTATAGAAAGATACTATATATCTAGAATTATATATTATAGCTTTATCTTCGATAGGGCTTTTAGATATTAGTAATTTATATATTATATCTAGAATATAGATTTCCTAGACTTTAACTATTAAAGCTTAAACTATATATCTATCTAAGAGTCTCGACCTCTTCTATATTCTACCTAATATACGCTACTACGTATTAGGTAATAGTAATACTAAGGTCTCTTCTAGATCTATAATATTATTGGTATTAGAGTCTTCCTCGTCGTTAAAATTAATAGCTAGCCGCTTTCTAGCGGCAACGGCTAAGAGTAGTACTATAGCTAGGGTATAAAGGTATATCTCTATATCTTCCTTAGTATTACTAATAGCCTCGGTATAATATATTCTAATATAAAGTTCTTCGGACGAAGCTACGATCTCTTACTCTAAAAGATACTCTTAGAGAATCTATCGCTACTCCTTCTTAGTATTAAACCTTATTGTATATATATATAATATAATATCGCGGATAGTCTCTAGGCTTAACGACCCCTAGCGATAGTAGCAAATATCCTAGGTAGAGTTAAAAAGACGCTTAATATCGGTACTAGTCGCTAGGATAGATATTATATTACGAGTAATACTTATAAGAATAGGGAACTCTCTCTCGTAGTTTCTCTAGAAGACCTAAGCGGATTTATTAACGGTAGCTAAGAATATTAGTATAATAATTTATATCGGCGGCTTATTTACTTACTACTCTAGAGGTACTTAGTAAGCTTATCCTAATATAGACTAGTTAATCGCTATAAAGAATTATCCTTAAGAATCCTCTCGAGCGCTAATTTAGCTAGGAACGATATACTATCTAATAGTAATATATTTAATAGTATACGTAGACAATATTTCTCGAAAAGAGACTAGAGGCTCTAACGATATTCCTTTATATAGTCTTTTCCTATATTATCTAGGGCCTAATTACTTATTAAAAAGAACTCTATTTTATTAGATAGATCTAGGATCGTTCTAATAGCATAGAGATTACCTTTAATAAGGTCCGTTATACTATAGTACTTTAATAGTTTATCTTTTATAGCCTTAAGGAAGAAAAGTATAAGCTATTTCTAGGCAACTCTCTTTCGACGAAGCTAATATATCGATCTTTCGAGATAATTAAAGAGCCTATTATAAATACTAAAGATAAGATAAATACTCGAGTTATTAGTCTAGTAGACTAGTATAGTATATATAAAAAAGGGCTAGAGTATATAAAGTAGATAGTTAATCTACTACTATCTCTCCGTATTTAATACAAAATAAGGTTAGTAATAGAGCGAATAGTACTTATTAAAAGTAGTAGAAAGCCTTTTAGCCTAGCGGAGTATAAGAAACGTTAAATTCTACCGTATACGAATATCTTAGATTAGAATAAGTTTTTGCCTATTAGACTTAAGTTTTAGAAATACTTTTTTACGTTAAGGACTTCTATTAATAAAAACTATAAGGCCTCGAACCTATTATAATAGTTAGTATATTAAATATAGAGAATTCTATTTAAGAAAAGCCTACCTTATTTAGGGTATCGGTAATATCTCGCTTCTACTAGCGTATACGTAGTAATCTAATACAATCCTCGGACTATTCTAATTTAGTATTATTATTTTTTAGCGAGGCCTTTATTTTACTAAGCAATTTAACTAGACTTAATTAGATAATATAAGTAAGATAGGGTACTTAAATAATCGTTAAATCCGTCTTTAGCTATAGTTTATAGATTAAATTATTAATCGTAGTACTAAACGTCTTATTATTAGATATATTATTAGTTATTACTACTAGTATACGATTAGTAATTTAATACTTCTATAGAATCTAGAGAATAATTTTGCTAAGATTTACGCTAGAATAAGTTCTAGAAAGTAGCTTAAACCTAAAAAGGACCTCGCGATATTCCTATTTTTTGTCTAAGAAGTATCTTATAATAGCTATAAACGCGTCCTAAAATAGTAAAGTCTAATAGTTAAATACGAGTAATAGCTTTATACTAGATAGAAGCGTTTATAGTATCTCCTATTAATACTATAGCACGAAACCCTAGAGATACTCGCGAATTACCTTTCTTAATAGAAAGCTAGGTAGTTTAGGTACTAGCCGTATAAAGGAAAAGAGGTTACGGAATTTTTGATACTCGACAAACAAAAAGGGTAAATTTAATATAGTAATTAGATTAAGAAGTATCTACTCCTATACTTATTATATAAAGGTAGGCGTTAGTCTTTTCTCGGTCTATAGGATAGTAAGTTTATCGTTAGTACTAATATAAGATTTAGACCTTATAGAATATACCGCGTTACTAAGTAGTTATCGGATACTACTAGTACCCTTCTTTAGTAGCTACTTTTAGTATCTTAGCCTATCGAGATATTTCTATATCGATAAAGTTCTAGTATAATTTATAGCTAAATACGTAAGAACTATATAGTACTTATTATATATAACGCCTAGCTTACTATCTTTAGTATTTATAACTTATTAGAACCCTTTCTAGTACTCTACTCGACGGTTTATTAGGTTCCTATCCTAGTTAATCCGCTTCGACTTACTATAGCTAGTATTAAGCTACTACTTAACGAATTCTACGGTTATTTCTAGCGCGTAAACAACGAATTCGTTAATACGATCGGGCTTAATTTACGGTAGGGTACTTAGGGCCTAATAAGCTACGTAAGATCGATAGTCTAGAAGGTCTAGAACTAAATTAAGCTAGCTTTCGGATAGTAGTTAGCTCTAGCTATTACGCTAGGATAGGGAATCGTCGGGGAGAAGGTATTAGAGTACGTCTAATAGTAAACCGTCTGTAGTATCGAAGCTAGACAACGTATAGGCGCCGGAGGGCTAAGATATAATAGATTTAGTAAACTAGTAGAGGGTATAATTACTAAGGAAGAGAATAAGAAACTTACTTATTTATTCTTTCGAAAAGATACGCGATATTCTTAGGGGATCTATTTAACCCTATTCTATATACTAGAATTAATCTATCGTCTTTTATATCTACCGACCTATATCTAATTAGCTATTATAGTAGATTATTTTAGAAGAGAACCTAACTTACCTATATAGAACCTAGAGGTTAACCTTAAGTTAAGAAAATCGTCTTATTTAAATAGCTAAGTCTAACGATAAGAATCTTTAGACTAGATTTACGATAGATATAGATAATTTGACCTAAACCCTTCGAGACAAATTTATTAAGAGAGGTATAACGATTTATTTTGTATAAAAATAAGGGGATTTTATATATATTTTAGTAGTTTTCTCGATAATATATAGTTCTATTAGTTAAGATATATATAGGTTATAGTATTTAAAGTATATATATCTATATCTTTATATACTATTTTATCTATAACCCTTATTAATTACCTATAGCGTCGAAATTATTAAATATTACTTATAATTTATAGGGAACGACGCCTTATATTTACCTTTATATAACTATACTTTTATAATTTATTATATTAATAGAGTAATTAGACGAACGCCGGTAGGTCAACGAAATAGCTATAAAAATCCGAGATAAATTATTACTTTTATCTAGCTAAAAGAAGAAAAGCGTTAAAAAATTATATATATATAGGTTTATATAGGTTTATAAGGTTAAACCTCAACGACCCTCCTTAAGGTTAAGGTTAGGTCTAGGTTAAAAACTTTAGAACCTAACTTTAAGAGGTTAGGTTTAGGTTCTGAGATTTAGAACCTATGGGCGGTTCAAAGCTAGGTCTAGATATCGTACCGGCAATCGGCATCGGCAAATTCAAAAGTAGCCGATATCGTATCGTCAATATCGGTATATCGGCAATATCGTCAATAGCCCTATATATTATAAGAAAATTGGTGGAGGGTCGACCATCGACGGTATTAGTTTGAGCCTAGCCTTGTAGATATGCCATCGAACCTACCCTAGTAGAATTCCGCTATAATAGAGCTATAATTGTTTTCAATCTAAGTTCTATGATTTATACCATAGAATAAACCCAATGTTATGATCGCTAGCCACATAGGGTCCTATGCTTGTAATCATTAAGGTTATATTCGCGGAAGTTACCAGCCACTTAGCTAAGTAGGGGGCACCCCTATAGCTTCGTTATTAGGTAACCAGAACGTGCCAAGACACTGTTTTCTTGCTAACCATCACGGAAATCTAGTCCTAGAGACATACCTTTTATATATTAATCTAATCAGGAGGATGGTCGAAAGGCTATCGAATAAACATATATTTAAGTAAACAAGACACTCTGTCTATCCAACCAGATCTTCGCGGGGAAATGCAAGGGCGGCTAATACAATAAGATAACCTACCAGATTGCGATATTGCATTTAAATTGAACATTCTAGGAATATACCTCAACTCGAAAATTACTATCACAGTCTTTTACATATAGTTATTTTCTTTACGTACCTATATAGAGCATAAAAAGATGTAACAATCCGGAGCAGGCTCTATTGCCTATTCAGGCCTAGCGCGGCTCTATAGCTTACCTACGAGCTACACCTCTCTCTTTTATCTCTTCTTCACACTTAGTATCGCGTATTTAATGCACTTAATTCCTATTGAATAGGCTCCTATTACAAAAACATTCTGAAACCTTGTTAGAATTCTATTTATCTATATATAGGATAGTATATCTTAGCATTAGGGTTTGAGAAAGAATCGAAGAGTATAACTAGGGATATCGGTTTCCAGAAGACATACGGTCTCATAGAAAAGAGCGACAAATAGTATAACTAGACTCTAATCGGAGATCTCGAGAGTAGGTATTACGAACTAGTTAGCAGGATAGTAAGCCTATCGATCAGGTAAGGCACGACTGTCTAAATACTATAGATAACTCTTAAGAGGAGGCGGAGATAATATATTATAATAAGAATAGAGACTAATTCTTAAAGAGAATTATAGCTAAAGGATAGGACGCCTTTTCTTATAGAAGAGGCTAATATAATATTTATACGGTAGGGAAGGAATTATAGGCGAGGCGGGGGCGGATCGGAGGCGAATCGCTACTAATCCGGCACGTATAACGAAGAATCTAGGAATAGCTTTAAGGAAGCCTATCCTATAATAATTATACTTCCTCTCTTTAACGCCTAACCCTAGGCGTTGTAGGTTATATAATAATTTTGCAAATAAAGAAATTATAATATATACCCTAGAAATTAGTAGGTATAAGACGTATTCTCTTACTTCTCTCCTTTATCTTTCTTCTATCTATTATAATACTATATATCCCTACGTATTATTACTATTTCTTCTATTCTCCTACCTCGTATTAATTACTATTCGCTATCGTTTCGCCTAGCTAAAATAAGTACTAAAACTAGAGAAACCGTTACTTCGCTTAACGAGACTAAAGAGTATAAAGATAGGGACGAAGACGAGGGCTCTACGTCTATTAACGCCCCTAATTACGAGGAGTTTCCTAAGGTAATTAGGGTTATTTCGCTAAAGAGTCGTCGCTCTTGCTATACGAATCCGCTAACGTATTTATATTTCTAGTATATAGCGTATATTCGCTTAACCGCCGCTAACTTTAACCCCGTAGAGGGTCTACCTTTCGAGGTCTAGTACGTCCTTAACGCCGTTAAATCGGTACTATACTAGTAGTATTCCGAAAGGCGTAATAAGTACTTTCTAGTATATTTTACCGCCTTTTTCTTAGCCCTTCCTTATACTAATATAGTATAGGCCCTAACAGAGATCCTTAGGGATCTCTACGATATTAGTAAGCTCTTACGCTAGACTACCGAGGAGTTTTAGTAGGAGGATATAGAGAATATATCGTTAGGATAGGCCGAATTATACTAGATTTAGGTAGCTTTCGCGTAGGCCGCTCTTATCGGCGCCTTCGATACCTTCGTAAAGGCCTATTATAGTACTTACTCTCTTAGCGATTCTAAGATAGCTAAGAAAGTCTCCGTAAGTAATAAGGCTATAATTCTATTAGGTTTCGTTAATATTTCTTATAGAATACGAATTAGATATACGAGGAGTTTTATTCCTAGCGCCGCTATAAGCTATCTAGCCTTATTATACCTCCGATCTAGGACCGTTCTAAGGCCTAGGATAACTACCGTAGTAATCGCCTACTATATATACTACCTAGGGACCCTAGTTAGTAGTCGTAGGCTAGTACTAAGTACGTTTTTATAGCCTCTATTAAGACTATTATCTTAGGCCGTATAGCTAGGTACGTTTAGTTAGGGGAGATAGTTATAGGGGATATAGTTATACCGCTAGATAGTATTATATAGGCTATATTTAAGGAGGTTATAGATAATACTCCTATCGGTCTTATTAAGCGTATTTAAATACGTATTTTTAGGGGTAAATTAGGGGTATATCGGTAATTAATTCTAGTTTATATACTTAATTTAGGATAATTTTTTGCTTTTTAATACCTTTAGAAACCGCTAAATTATACCTTATATATTCGCTATATCGTAATAAAGGACCTATTAGTTATATTCCGAGGGCTACCCCTTCTATTTAATTAGGTAATACCGTTTATCGTTAAAGAGTTTTTCGCTCTATACTTCTTTAACTTTATATTCGTTATTATCGTTAAGCTTAGGTATCGGTATCGAATCGGTACTATTTCTAGGGCGTTCCTTCTATAGCTCTAAAAAGGAGACGTAGAAGATATTATAAATTCGATCGTATTAACTTAGTAGACTTAACCGATATACCTATTTTCTAATTATATTAAGTACCCTAAACGGCCTAATAAAATAAGAGCTAAGTTTTCGTATCGTTTTAAGCTTTAGGTTCTTAGTTAATAATCCGATAAGGTCTCTACGCTTAAGGGTAAGTAGTTTATAGTAGAGATTATAATATTTCGCCTACGACTCGGTAACGCTACGCTAGTAATTCGTAAGTCTTTTACGAATTTCTTATAACTTTTTAATTCTTACTATTATAGCTAGGATACTTCTCCCTAAAGGATCGACCTTAATCCTATAGTAAAAGTCTAGCGAATAGCCTAAGAGAGCTTTAAAGGGGGAATAGCCTATTATTGTATTAACGGCGTTATTGTATACGAATTCTGCCGTCTAAAGTAGTTATAGCTAGGTAAGTTATTCGGTATTAATAAAATAGCGAAGGTAATATTCGAGGACCTAGTTTACCTATTCTATTTAGCCGTCGGTTTAGGGGTAAAACGCTATCGAAAGCCTTATTTTAACCCTAGAGATATAGTATAATTCCGACTAAAATTTGCTAATAAAAAGCGATCCGCGGTCGGTAATAATACCTTCTAGTAGGTCGTACTAGAGGTTAATATTATTATAGAATAATTATATAAAGTCTACGACTATTATTATTGTTAATATAGGGAAGAAAAGAGACTATTTCGTAAACCTATCGATAATAACTAAAATTCTATTAATAGTTTAATCTAAATAGATAGATAGGGGTAGGCCTATAATAAAGTCTATAGATAACTCTACGAATAGCTATTTTAGAATTAGAAGTATATCTATCTTTCTATAAGACTTATATTATAGCGCTATAGTACCCTAATAGATAGAGTATATCTAGATATATTTATTAATATCTTAGTTAAGATTTATCTAATAGTATTTCCTCTTAAGAAGCTCGGCCGTTCGGTTGCGCCCGAAATAGCCGGTAAGAGGGTTATTATAATAGATATTTATCAATTTTATTCCTAAATTATTTCCTATTAGGATATAAAGATAGTACTTATATCGAATAAGCCTTTTTAAATTAATTAACTAGTCTTTAGTCCTAGGCTTTACTTCTCTAATAGTATACTTTTGCCGCTAAGTCTCTAGGTCTTCGCCCTAGAGTCGCCCGATAAGGTTTTTTAATTCGTCTCTAGATTCTTCTTAGTAGACGTTTTTAACGATATAGGCGTTATATAACTTATTAATAGGGATTAGCTATACCTAATCTACTTCCTAGTTACTATTTAAGGCTAATTCGGCGGCGGTCTCTCTTAGAAGCGTAGCTAGGATATATATATCTATAGTAGGGGCCTTACTATTATCGTAGGTCTTAGCCGATATTAAGTCTTTTATAGTTAATTCTTCGACTCTTACGTACCGCTAATTAGATAGCCGCGATTTATTTATTATTCGGTCCTAAAGTAGGCCTAGTAACTCGATACTAGGAGCGTTCTCGTAGTCTAAGCCCTATCGTCGTAATAGGCCGTTTATAGGGTTTATCTTCCTAGAGCGGTACTTAATATAGAAATCAAAAGTAGATAAAAGTAGGTACTACCTAGCTTATCTTCTATTAAGTTTTAGTTATTTTATAAAAGCCTAGAGATTAGAATAATTAGATAAAACCTTAATAAGATACGTACTTTCTTCGAGGTAGTAACGCTAGTATTTAAAGGACTAAACGATAGCGAAAAGCTCTTAATCCGGTATATTATAGTTAATTTCTATACTATTAAACTTTTTTAACTAAAATACGATAGGATACTAGATACCTCCGTCGTTAGGCTAAGAGAGGATTCTAGCTATAGCCTAATTAGATATATCGGTCTTAATTCTTCTAGGTCTTTCTAGATCGAAATATCGGAGTAGTAGTATAGTCTTAAAGGCGTCGAGAATATAGTAAAACGCCGCCGTTTCTAGGGGTATAAGCTCTAAGGTCCTAGGTTTCTTACCGTTTTTGCTCCTTTTTATTAGAGATATTAGTAGGAGTATAATCTCGGAGTAATTTCGGATAAAATACCGATAGAAGTTATAGAATCCTAAGAATACCTAAATATCTCGGAAGGTACGGAGAATCGGCTACGAAAGGATATCGGATACCTACTATAGATCTATCGAGATATTTTTCGAGGAGATAATAAAGCTAAGGAATTCGACCTAGTCTTAGTAGAAGGTATATTTACTAGGTTTTACGTATAAACCTATAGATCTTATTTATTCGAGAACTTAGCGGATATAATTAGTATACGTATTATAGCCTAGTAAGAAGATTAAGATATTATCTAGATACGCTACCGTAAAGATATCGAGAAGGCTATAAAGTACGATATAAATATATAATTAGAAGGTAGCTAGTATATTAGTAAGGCTAAATAGTATAACTATATATTTAAAGTAGCTATAATATATATAGAAAGCTATTTTCTATTTATTACCTTCCTAGATATAGATCCGATAATATATATCTTTAATATCGATCTTACTAAACTATTTTATACCTATAAGACGGTTAAGTATCTCTAAAATAAAGAGGATAGGGTAGCGATTCTTAACCGAGATACGGTTAAGTCTATAGTAATCGACGTATAATCGGAGTCCGCTATCCTTCTTAGGGGCGAAGAGAATAGGAGTACCTACTAGGCTCTTAGATAGTCGGATACGCCTATTCTCTAGATTTTCGTCGATATATTAGCGTAGTTCCGCTAGTTTATTTTGTAAGAGAGGGTAGATCGGACCGAAAAAAGGAGTTTAGTTAGCGATAAGTTCGATAGTATAATTAGTATCCTTAAATAGAGAGAGAATCGCTACCTTTTCGTAAAAAAAAATATTATAAAACTCCTATAATTCGGTAGGGATTCCGGATAGGTCCTAAGGAGATTAATTATCGTTATCGTCCCTAGGAATCTAGATTTCCTTAGGTAGTTTAATAGCTACGAAGACGTAGGCTAGATTACGGGAACGCTTAGCGAAGGTATAGAGTTTCTTAATTATAATAGATAATACTTTAAACTACTAGAGGCGAGACGCTAGTATAAGGTAGATGTTTAGGTATTAAAGCGTTATTATAGAGAGGAGAATAGGGCTATCCTATAGGTTAGGATTACGGTCGATAGCGATATATAGGTATTCGAAGGATTTAACTATTTCGTAGGAATTAGTTATAGTAATCGGGACCTTCTATACGCCGTAGGTAGGTATTAAGAATATATTAATAGCTTTAATAAAGGGTCCGGATAGCTTAGCTAGCTAAAGTTTATATATCTTAATAAATTAAAAACTAATAATATTAACTTTAGTATAGCTATTAAGATCCGTATATATTTCGATTATATTTCGAACGCGAATTAGTATATAAAGATAGTAGGTAGTCTCTACTTAAGGATAAGGAGTCGGAGATATAGAGTCTACTCTAACTTATTAGCTTTTCCCTAAAGGATTTTACTTATATAGACGTATCCCCGAGGATAAGTAGGTTATATATAGCTATTACTACTATAGTTAAAATACGTAAAGCGTTATCCGTCTTATCTAAGAGGATTCTTTTCTCGAGGTTAAGATAGGTCGCTATAGTTTCGGATCGGTTCCTTATTCGGATTATTAGTATAGCGTCGGTTCCTATTCTAGTTATAGTAAGGCTAGCGCTAGCCCTAGTTTAGTCTATAAGAGTATTTAGGGTTATATAGGTAATCGGTTTTAAATTTAGGATAGAAGTAGGAACTATAAGACGATTCCTAGAAGTAGCGCTTAAAGAATCCTTAGTTTAAGGCCTTATCGTCGGTTTTACGCTTCTATTTCTCCTTAGACTATAGAATCTCTTAGTAGTAGTAGACGATATTAATTATCTCGTCCTAAGTCTTTAGGAGGTTAAGTATATAAAGGTTGATAAGGTTCTAAAGCGGATACTAAAGTTTCGCGAAGAAGGAGAGGCTTCTTTCTATTTCCGAAGGGCGAGGAAAATATTATTTAAGGGTATCGAGATAGGCATAAAACTCCCTCGGATCCTCGTCGGACCGTTGAAAAGTCTTCTCGAGTTAGACCCGAACTTCGGCTTAGAGATTAGCGGTATTCTTAATAAAGGTAAAAGTAAAATCCTTAAAGTAAGACTACGTCCCTTCGGCGTAACGCTTATCCTCCGGTACTAATTCGCTAGTATATCGGTACTATCTTATCCGATAGGTTTCGTCTATAAAGGAGACGCCGAGGAGGATT
>Ga0207877_10094_pt1 | contig 34512 bp, 42 predicted proteins | sample LinPmetageLP29_FD_184046 | JGI IMG/M metagenome (GOLD analysis project Ga0207877, IMG submission 184046) | Marine viral communities from the Pacific Ocean - LP-29 (SPAdes) | ecosystem: Environmental > Aquatic > Marine > Oceanic | place: Pacific Ocean | collected 2009-08-23
GATGTGGCTTCGCTGCGCACGCTGTACGGGCGGGAGAAGACACTGTTCGATCACCAGCAAGTAGCGTGCACGGCCCTTGGTTTTCGGTGGATGCCCTGATCGAAAAGCATTGGGACAGCCCGGTGCATCTGGCGGCTTCGGTCATGAGTGGTCACGCCAGTGCGGTGGCAGCACTGGCGCGGTTTGGCTCTGCTGCCCAGGGTGACCCCATCTATGACGCTGGCGTGCAATTGGGACGTTTGCTGCGAACCGCGTTCCTTGCCGACTACTTTGTTAAGGACGCTTTCAGGAATGAATTGCGCCGGGTGCTCAACCGGGGGGAGGCGGTCAACGCCCTCAAGCGCGCCATTTACACCGGCCGGATCAGCCCGGCACAGGCCAAACGTGTGGACGAAATGCAGGCTGTGGCCGACGCGTTGAGTCTGCTGGCCAACATCGTCATGGCGTGGAACACGTCACAAATGCAGGCTGTTCTGGATCGCTGGTCGAACCGCCGCCAGGCCATTCCGCCGGAACTGATCGGAAAAATTGCTCCCACCAGGCTGGAAAGCATCAACCTGCGAGGCGTGTTCCGCTTTCCTGTTGACCGTTATGCCGACCAAATCCTGCCCTCGCGGCAGGGAGCACCGATAACTGGCACCAACGGATGAAACCGATCACGGTTTGACGCCACGAATCGCAGATTTGAAAGTGAACAGGAAAGTCAATGAAATCAACGATCTACCAACACCACCTCCGCGCCAGTGCTAGCTTTTCGTACCGTCACTTATTGCACTGAAAACGAGGGGACCCCGAAAAGCCCCCGATAGACGAATCGGGCGCGTCGGCCCGAGCCTCGAATGGCTCCAGGCCGGGAAAAATGGGCAAGTTAGCCAGGATCAGGCCGATTTCATGCGTGCTGGCACTCGAATTCGACCGCCAAGCCCCGGAAACAGAGCCTTCGCGGGCAGTGATTCGTCTATCGTGTTCACTTTCGCCGGCAGGCATCCGGCTCGCATCGAGGCGGCCGCCGTAGGGCAGTGGCTGGCCAGCGGTTCGCATGAGCTGTTCGGGGTCGTCTCAGAAAACGGAAAATAAAGCACGCTAAGGCGTCGCCGCCCCTGCCAGGCTTGCCCCGCCCTGTAGTGACGCGATCAACGGGCAGGAAACATTCCCCTTTCGTGCATGGCAGGCGCACACGAGTTCAGACAGCACGGTTTCCATGCGCGCCAAGTCGGCCATCTTCTCGCGCACGTCCTTGAGCTTGTGCTCGGCCACGCTGCTGGCTTCCTCGCAGTGGGTGCCATCGTCGAGCCGCAGCAGCTCGGCGATTTCATCCAGGCTGAAGCCCAACCGCTGAGCGGATTTCACGAACCGCACCCGCGTTACATCCGCCTCCCCATAGCGGCGGATGCTGCCGTAAGGCTTGTCCGGCTCGGGCAGCAAGCCCTTGCGCTGATAGAACCGGATCGTCTCCACATTGACGCCGGCCGCCTTGGCAAAAACGCCAATGGTTAGGTTCTCCAAAGTATTTTCCATATCGCTTGACTCCGTACATGAGTACGGAAGTAAGGTTACGCTATCCAATCCAAATTCAAAAGGCCAACGTATGTCTGAATCGCAAAACGGGCGCGGTGCGCTCTTCGCCGGCGGGCTGGCCGCCATCCTCGCCTCCGCTTGCTGCCTCGGGCCGCTGGTTCTGATCGCCTTGGGCTTCAGCGGGGCTTGGATCGGCAACCTGACCGTGCTGGAGCCGTATCGCCCGATTTTCATCGGCGCAGCGCTGGTGGCGTTGTTCTTCGCCTGGCGGCGCATCTACCGCCCTGCGCAAGCCTGTAGGCCGGGTGAGGTCTGCGCGATTCCCCAAGTGCGAGCGACCTACAAGCTCATTTTCTGGGTCGTGGCCGTACTGGTTCTGGTCGCGCTCGGATTTCCCTATGTCATGCCATTTTTCTACTGATCGGAGTTCACCATGAAGAAACTGTTTGCCTCCCTCGCCCTCGCCGCCGTTGTTGCCCCCGTGTGGGCCGCTACCCAGCCCGTCACGCTGTCCGTACCGGGCATGACGTGCTCGGCCTGTCCGATCACCGTCAAGAAGGCGATTTCCAAGGTCGATGGCGTCAGTAAAGTTGCCGTGACCTTCGAGACCCGCGAAGCGGTGGTCACCTTCGATGATGCCAAGACCAGTGTGCAGAAGCTGACCAAGGCAACCGGGGACGCGGGCTATCCCTCCAGCGTCAAGCAGTGAGCCACTGAACCCGACCCTGGGGCGATCATGGGACTGATCACACGCATTGCCGACAAGGCCGGCGCGCTTGGCAGTGTGGTTTCCGCGATGGGCTGCGCCGCCTGTTTTCCGGCCATCGCCAGCTTGGGCGCGGCCATCGGGCTGGGCTTTCTACAGGAATACGAAGGCTTGTTCATTTTCACGCTGCTGCCGCTGTTCGCCGTCGTCGCTTTGCTGGCGAATGCACTGGGCTGGCTCAGTCATCGGCAATGGCACCGCAGCCTGCTCGGCATGATCGGGCCAGCCATCGTGTTCGCCGGAACCGTCTGGTTGCTTGGCAACTGGTGGACAGCGCGCCTCGTATACACCGGCCTGGCCCTGATGATCGGCGTGTCGATCTGGGACTTGGTTTCACCGGCAAATCGCCGCTGCGGGCCGGATGGCTGCGAACTCCCAGCAAAACACGGCTGACGGCGTGAGCCAGCGGCCAACACAGAAAAGGAACGATGAATGACCACCCTCAAAATCACCGGCATGACTTGCGACTCGTGCGCAGTGCATGTCAAGGAAGCCCTGGAGAAAGTGCCAGGCGTGCAGTCGGCGAATGTCTCATATACCAAGGGCAGCGCCAAGCTCGCCGTCGAGACCGGCACATCGCCGGACGCGTTGACTGCCGCCGTGGCCGGACTCGGTTATCGGGCCACGCTCGCCGACGCGCTCGTGCCTCCGGTGGGCGGCGGCTTGCTCGTCAAGATGCGCGAATGGCTAGGTAGCGGCGACAAGGCTGGTGATGATGGTGGCGGATTGCATATTGCCGTTATCGGCAGCGGCGGCGCGGCGATGGCGGCGGCGCTGAAGGCCGTCGAGCAAGGCGCGCACGTCACCCTGATCGAGCGCGGCACTATTGGCGGCACCTGCGTCAATATCGGCTGCGTGCCGTCCAAGATCATGATCCGCGCTGCTCACATCGCCCACTTGCGTCGAGAAAGCCCGTTCGATGGCGGCATGCCGCCCACACCGCCGACGATCTTGCGCGAGCGGCTGCTGGCCCAGCAGCAGGCGCGCGTCGATGAACTGCGCCACGCCAAATACGAAGGCATCCTGGATGACAATCCCGCCATCTCCGTGCTGCACGGCGAAGCCCGTTTCAAGGACGCGCACAGCCTGACCGTGCAACTCAACGGTGGTGGCGAACGTGTGCTGGCGTTCGACCGTTGCCTGATTGCCACCGGCGCGAGTCCGGCCGTGCCGCCGATTCCCGGCCTGAAGGACACGCCGTACTGGACTTCCACCGAAGCACTGGTCAGCGACACCATTCCTGAGCGGCTGGCCGTGATTGGTTCGTCGGTGGTAGCGCTGGAACTGGCGCAGGCGTTCGCCCGACTGGGCAGCAAAGTAACGATTCTTGCACGCAGCACCCTGTTCTTCCGCGAAGACCCGGCCATCGGTGAGGCAATCACGGCGGCGTTCCGCGCCGAAGGGATCGAGGTGCTGGAGCACACCCAGGCCAGCCAGGTCGCGCACGAGGGCGGCGAATTCGTGCTCACCACGGCGCACGGCGAGCTGCGCGCCGACAAACTGCTGGTCGCCACCGGTCGCTCGCCCAACACGCGCAGCCTGGCACTGGACGCGGCAGGTGTCGCGCTCAACCTGCAAGGCGCTATCGTCATCGACGTCGGCATGCGGACCAGCACGCCGGACATCTACGCGGCCGGCGACTGCACCGACCAGCCTCAGTTCGTCTATGTGGCGGCAGCGGCCGGCACCCGTGCGGCGATCAACATGACGGGCGGTGACGCGGCGCTTAACCTTGCCGCCATGCCTGCCGTGGTGTTCACCGATCCGCAAGTCGCCACCGTGGGCTACAGCGAGGCAGAGGCCCAGCACGACGGGATCGAGACCGACAGTCGCACCTTGACCTTGGACAACGTGCCGCGCGCACTCGCCAACTTCGACACACGCGGCTTCATCAAGCTGGTCGTTGAAGAAGGCAGCGGACGACTGATCGGCGTGCAGGCGGTCGCGCCGGAAGCGGGCGAGCTGATCCAGACCGCTGCGCTGGCGATTCGCAACCGCATGACGGTGCAGGAACTGGCCGACCAGTTGTTTCCCTACCTGACGATGGTCGAGGGCTTGAAGCTCGCGGCGCAGACCTTCAACAAGGATGTGAAGCAGCTTTCCTGCTGCGCCGGGTGAGAAAAAGGAGGTGTTCGATGAACGCCTACACGGTGTCCCGGCTGGCCCTTGATGCCGGGGTGAGCGTGCATATCGTGCGCGACTACCTGCTGCGCGGACTGCTGCGGCCGGTGGCGTGCACGCCAGGCGGCTACGGCCTGTTCGACGAGGCTGCCTTGCAGCGGCTGTGCTTCGTGCGGTCCGCCTTCGAAGCGGGCATCGGCCTCGATGCGCTGGCGCGGCTGTTCCGGGCGCTGGATGCAGCGGACGGTGGCGAAGCGGCCACGCAGCTTGCCGTGCTGCGCCAGTTCGTCGAACGCCGGCGCGAAGCGTTGGCCGATCTGGAAGCGCAGTTGGCCACCCTGCCGACCGAGCCGGCACAGCACGCGGAGAGTCTGCCATGAACGGCCCGGAACGCCTGCCGACCAAGACACGCAAGCCGTTCACCGGCTACCTGTGGGGCGCGCTGGCCGTGCTCACCTGTCCCTGCCATTTGCCGATTCTCGCCGTTGTGCTGGCCGGAACGACCGCCGGCGCATTCATCGGGGAGCATTGGGGTATTGCAGCCCTCACGCTGACCGGCTTGTTCGTGCTGTCCGTGACGCGGCTACTGCGGGCCTTCCGGGGCGGATCATGACGACCTCGCACCCCGCCGGATGGACGGCGACCGAGTTGGCGCAGGCGGTTGTGCGCGGGCAACTTGAGCTGCATTACCAGCCGATAGTCGATCTGCGCAGTGACCAGATTGTCGGTGCGGAAGCCCTGTTGCGCTGGCGTCATCCGACGCTCGGGCTGCTGCCGCCCGGCCAGTTCCTGCCTGTGGTCGAATCGTCCGGCCTGATGCCGGAAATCGGTGCCTGGGTGCTGGGCGCAGCCTGCCGCCAGATGCGCGAGTGGCGGAAGCTGGCGTGGCAACCGTTCCGGCTGGCCGTCAATGTTTCGGCGAGCCAAGTGAGACCGGGTTTCGACGGGTGGGTAAAGGACATGCTGGCTGATGCCGAGTTGCCCGCCGAGTCTCTTGAAATCGAGCTGACCGAATCGGTCGCATTCGGTAATCCGGCGATCTTCCCCGCCCTGGAAGCCTTGCGACAGATCGGTGTGCGCTTCGCCGCCGATGACTTCGGCACCGGCTATTCCTGCCTGCAACACCTGAAGTGCTGCCCGATTACTACGCTCAAGATCGACCAGTCCTTCGTCGCCGGACTCGTCGCCGATCACCGCGACCGAACCATCGTGCGCTCCGTGATTCAGCTTGCGCACGGGCTGGGCATGGACGTGGTGGCCGAGGGCGTGGAAACGCCGACCAGTCTCGCACTGTTGCGGCAAGCGGAGTGCGATACGGGACAAGGCTTCCTGTTCGCCAAGCCAATGCCGGCGGCGGCATTCGCCGCCTTTGTCAGTCAATGGAGGGGTGCCACCATGAATGCAAATGATCCGACTGCCACCAGTTGCTGCGTGTGCTGCAAGGAAATCCCGCTCGATGCCGCCTTTACCCCGGAAGGCGTGGAGTATGTCGAGCACTTCTGCGGGCTGGAGTGCTATCAGCGCTTCCAGGCGCGGGCCAAGGCAGAGAACGAAACCGGTGCTGATCCGAACACCTGCGGCTCGCTGCCGTCAGACTCAGGCATACCCTAACCTGGCGTCAGATCGTCCGGCGCGGAAGCGTCAGAATAGAGCCGCCTCGCGAATTGTTTGACACAGCCCGTCAAAGGTCATAGATTTCTTCCTGACACATTTCCCTCAGGAGGATACCTTGCACGGTCAGCGCATCGGTTACGTCCGCGTCAGCACCTTCGACCAGAACCCGGAACGGCAACTGGAACAGATTCCGGTGGACAAGGTGTTCACCGACAAGGCGTCGGGCAAGGATACCCGGCGGCCCGAACTGGAACGGCTGCTCGCCTTCGTGCGCGAAGGCGACACGGTGGTGGTGCACAGCATGGATCGTCTGGCACGCAACCTCGACGACCTGCGCCGCCTGGTGCAGAGCCTCACCCGGCGCGGCGTGCGCATCGAATTCGTGAAAGAGCATTTGACCTTCACCGGCGAGGACTCGCCGATGGCGAACCTGATGCTCTCGGTGATGGGCGCGTTCGCCGAGTTCGAGCGCGCTCTGATCCGCGAGCGTCAGCGCGAGGGTATTGCGCTCGCCAAGCAACGCGGAGCTTACCGTGGCAGGAAGAAATCCCTGTCGTCTGAGCGTATTGCCGAACTGCGCCAACGTGTCGAGGCTGGCGAGCAAAAGACCAAGCTGGCTCGTGAATTCGGAATCAGTCGCGAAACCCTGTATCAATACTTGAGAACGGATCAGTAAATATGCCACGTCGTTCAATCCTGTCCGCCGCCGAGCGGGAAAACCTGCTGGCGTTGCCGGACTCCAAGGACGACCTGATCCGACATTACACATTCAGCGATACCGACCTCTCGATCATCCGACAGCGGCGCGGGCCAGCCAATCGGCTGGGCTTCGCGGTGCAGCTCTGCTACCTGCGCTTTCCAGGCGTCATCCTGGGCGTCGATGAACCGCCGTTCCCGCCCTTGTTGAAGCTGGTCGCCGAGCAGCTCAAGGTCGGCGTCGAAAGCTGGGACGAGTACGGCCAGCGGGAGCAGACCCGGCGCGAGCACCTGGTCGAGCTGCAAACCGTGTTCGATTTCCGGCCCTTCACCATGAGCCATTACCGGCAGGCCGTCCAGATGCTGACCGAGCTGGCGATGCAAACCGACAAGGGCATCGTGCTGGCCAGCGCCTTGATCGAGCACCTGCGGCGGCAGTCGGTCATTCTGCCCGCGCTCAACGCCGTCGAGCGGGCGAGTGCCGAGGCGATCACCCGCGCCAACCGGCGCATCTACGACGCCTTGGCCGAACCATTGGCGGACGTGCATCGCCGTCGCCTTGATGACTTGCTCAAGCGCCGGGACAACGGCAAGGCGACCTGGTTGGCCTGGCTGCGCCAGTCACCGGCCAAGCCGAATTCGCGCCACATGCTGGAGCACATCGAACGCCTCAAGGCGTGGCAGGCACTCGACCTGCCTTCCGGCATCGAGCGGCTGGTTCACCAGAACCGCCTGCTCAAGATCGCCCGCGAAGGCGGCCAGATGACACCCGCTGACCTGGCCAAGTTCGAGCCGCAGCGGCGTTACGCCACCCTCGTTGCGCTGGCCATCGAGGGCATGGCCACCGTCACCGACGAAATTATCGACCTGCATGACCGTATCCTGGGCAAGCTGTTCAACGCCGCCAAGAACAAGCATCAGCAGCAGTTCCAGGCATCGGGCAAAGCCATCAATGCCAAGGTGCGCCTGTACGGGCGCATCGGCCAGGCGCTGATCGACGCCAAGCAATTGGGCCGCGACCCGTTCGCTGCCATCGAGGCCGTCATGTCCTGGGACGCCTTCGCCGAGAGCGTCACCGAGGCGCAGAAACTCGCACAGCCCGAGGACTTCGATTTCCTGCACCGCGTCGGCGAAAGCTACGCCACGCTGCGCCGCTACGCGCCGGAATTCCTTGCCGTGCTCAAGCTGCGGGCCGCGCCCGCCGCCAAGGACGTGTTCGACGCCATCGAAGTGCTGCGCAACATGAACAGCGACAACGCCCGCAAGGTGCCCGCCGATGCGCCGACCGGCTTCATCAAGCCGCGCTGGCAGAAGCTGGTGATGACCGACACCGGAATCGACCGGCGCTACTATGAACTGTGCGCGCTGTCCGAGTTGAAGAACTCCCTGCGCTCGGGCGACATCTGGGTGCAAGGGTCACGCCAGTTCAAGGACTTCGAGGATTACCTGGTGCCACCGGCGAAGTTCGCCAGGCTCAAACAGTCCAGCGAGTTGCCGCTGGCCGTGGCCACCGATTGCGACCAGTACCTGCACGAGCGGCTGACGCTGCTGGAAACGCAGCTTGCCATCGTCAACCGCATGGCGGCGGCAAACAACCTGCCTGATGCCATCATCACCGAGTCGGGCCTGAAGATCACGCCGCTGGATGCGGCGGTACCCGACACTGCGCAGGCGTTGATCGACCAGACGGCCATGATCCTGCCGCACGTCAAGATCACCGAACTGCTGCTGGAAGTGGACGAGTGGACAGGCTTTACCCGTCACTTCGCGCACCTGAAATCGGGCGACCTGGCCAAGGACAAGAACCTGTTGCTGACCACGATCCTGGCCGACGCGATCAACCTGGGCCTGACCAAGATGGCCGAGTCGTGCCCTGGCATGACCTACGCTAAGCTGGCGTGGCTGCAAGCCTGGCACGTCCGTGACGAAACCTATGGGGCGGCGCTGGCCGAGCTGGTCAACGCGCAGTTCCGGCATCCCTTCGCCGAGCACTGGGGCGACGGCACCACGTCATCGTCGGACGGCCAAAACTTCCGCACTGGCAGCAAGGCCGAGAGCACCGGCCACATCAACCCGAAATACGGCAGCAGCCCAGGACGGACGTTCTACACCCACATCTCCGACCAGTACGCGCCGTTCCACACGAAGGTCGTGAACGTCGGCGTGCGCGACTCGACCTACGTGCTCGACGGCCTGCTGTACCACGAGTCCGATCTGCGCATCGAGGAGCACTACACCGACACGGCGGGCTTCACCGATCACGTCTTCGCGCTGATGCACCTACTAGGCTTCCGCTTCGCGCCGCGCATCCGCGACCTGGGCGACACCAAGCTCTATATTCCCAAGGGTGAAACCGCCTATGACGCGCTCAAGCCGATGATCGGCGGCACGCTCAATATCAAGCACGTCCGCGCCCATTGGGATGAAATCCTCCGGCTGGCCACGTCGATCAAGCAAGGCACGGTGACGGCCTCGCTGATGCTCAGGAAACTCGGCAGCTAGCGGTAAGCATGGCGTTTGTCCTTCCGTTGTTGGCTGTTGGGACCGCCGGGCCCTTAGATTCTGAGTCCCAGCGTATTGGTCCTGGCGAAGCGGCCAGCTCATCGAGCTATGCCGCCAGTCCCTTGAGTTCGTCGTCCCGCGAACCGGGTGGCCGGCGCTGTCGGGGGCGGTCAAGGGAAGCAAGCGACGGTTGGTGCGGCCCGCAGCGAAGCGAGGACACGGCCGTCGCGCCCTTGTCCTCACGAGCTCCCGGCAGCAGAGCGCAAGCGTGAATGGCACCGGCGTTGGGTCTCCCTTCAACCCAGTGTTGGGTGGCTTCTATGCAGCCTACCCGCGTGACCGTGCGACGAAGGCAGGCGTGCCGGCCGCCACCTGGGTGGGTGAGATGGTTTCCGGCACCGGCAGTGCCGCTGCGTGCCTCTCAGGCATGACGAATAGCGTGTATCACCTGCAGGCCCTGACCAGCAACGCGGAAACGATTGGCCTGGGCTACAACACGTACTGCGTTTTCGACATGGGCACCATCACGGGCCAGACGGGCACGCCGACGCTGAACGCAATCCCGGTGGGCGGCGGCCAACAGATGGCCGCCAACGCGATTGCGTACTCGCCAGTTGACAATGAGACCGTCGACAAGGCGATGGGTGGCGAATCGCCGCAACCGGCCCCGGACATCGCTAACCCTGGCCACCCCCTCATGGTTCGAGTGCGTGCTGATGTCGCCACCGATGTGCTGAGCGTCTCGTCGTTCACCCTCGTCGACAGCCTTGGCGCCTCGGTTCCGGGCCGCATCCTCATTGCCCCGAACGCCCAAAGCGCGTCCACCTCCACCGCCGCCACTGATTCCGGCCTTAACCCGGGCGTGGCCTTCTTCCTGCCGCTGTCGCCGCTCGGCTCGCAGAAGACGTACACCGCCACCTTCAGCGGCGCACGTAACGGCGTAGCCATCACCAAGAGCTGGTCCTTCAAGACTGTCTTCTGATGAAGCTGCTGGCGTTCCTGTTGGGGCTCCTACTCTGCGCGAGTGCATACGCCGACTGTATTGACAATGCAGCGGCGTATCACCGCGTAGATCCGCTTTTAGCTCGGAGCATCGCTATCCACGAGTCCCGCCTTAACCCCCGAGCTACGCACCGGAACTCTGACGGCTCGGAGGACATTGGGCTTATGCAAATTAACTCTGTGCATTTGCCGAGATTGGCTAGATTTGGAATAACCCGCGACATGCTATTTGACGCATGCATTAATGCATACGTGGGCACATGGATTCTCCGCGAGATCATTGATCGTCTAGGACCAACGTGGAACGCAGTTGGTGCCTACAACGCAAGAGACCCATTGAAACGTCAGCGCTATGCCAACAGCATCTTCTCCCAGTGGCAATCTCTGCAGCGCACCGCTGATCGTTACACACAGGAGAGGCCTGCACCACAACAACCAGTTGCCATAGGTGCGAATTAACGACCTGCAAGTTATGAAGCCCTCCTAAAGAGGGCTTTTGTTTTTTATACCTCATTGGGGCTATAGATTTTAATCTGCCTACCGTCTAATCTATACCTCTTATCGTTGCGCTCACTCAAATCTCAGGACACCGGAGTTTAATTATGGATTTCGACGAATTCAAGGAATCGCTCGGCATTGGCGATCAAGCTGCAATGAGCCATGCACTTGAGAGCATCAGTAACTCCATTGCTATTCGGATTCGCGAAGGAAATCCGCTGTCCGAAGAGGAGCGCGCACGCACGCGGGATATCGTCGACCAAGCGCGAGCACTGCGCATCCAGGAATTTTCCGGCAGCGATCCGGCGGCCCGTGCTGCCGATCGCATTCCCGAGCGTCACCACTATGCTGCGTACTCGGTTGTGCGCGCTCTTGCTGAGCAGGATCGAGAACCACAAAACGACTTTGCCGACGACCGCGTGCGCTCCGTGTATGAAAGCCACCGACACTACCTGGAGCGGCGCGCGAGCGATCCGACCATCAACAAGGAAGCCTTTGTGTACCAGTTCGCCAATGACGGCGAGATCGACGTCGCCAAAGCGAGTAGCGAGCTGCGCGCGCACATTCTGCAGGGCATTCAGTTTGATGACCCGGCCCGGTTGAGCATCAACGGGCAGGTCCATGAGGTAGTTGCCATCCACAAGGCGAACGAGGCAGATGCGGCGGCCGACTCCATCGAAACGAAGGATGGGCGTGTGTGGAGCCTCACGGAGTGGCTGACCTCGAAGGACCAGGATATTGAACCTATCTCGCAGCATGAGATTCCCCGCCAAGATGATGAGCCAACTGTAAAGCCGGCTGTGGCCGCAACCCGCGGACCCGCAATCCAGGTTGACGAGAACACTGAGCGTCGGTTGGCCGCAGCGCGTGGCCGTGACCGCGAAATGGCCTATCGCGCGCTCGGCGAACCGGATTCGGAGTTCGTGAAGGATCTGGAAGCTCGCATGGCTGCCGCGGGCCTCCAGGAGCTCGGCTGGCGCGATCGGGATGACATCTCTGACGTGATGGGTGATTTGGAGCGGCTTGCTGCAAGCAATTGGAAGCTCGCGGCGGAGCTGTGGGACAAGTATGTGCCCGACGAAATTGACAAACCGGTCTTCATCGATGGCGACGACGTTGATCCCCCAGACGCTGACAAGAAGGAGCCGGGCAATCGGCTCTCGCGCGACACGACCCAGGATAAGGGCGGTGACGAGGATGACAAGCGTGTGGTCACGCCGGACGCGCTCTTGAAGCGCTACCTCCAGGCACAGAACAAGTACTACTTCCGTGATGATGACCGGGAAGGGCTGATCGCTTTTGAGGACAAGGGAAAGCGCATTAGCACGGAGCATAACGATCCCGCTGTTGCCCGTTCGATGGTCGATCTCGCTGAGGCTAAGGGCTGGTCGGCGCTGAAGGTCAAGGGCACCGAAGAGTTTCGGCGCGAGGTGTGGCTGCAGGCCTCACTACGCGGCCTGCAAATCCAGGGTTACCAGCCGCGTGATGTCGACCTTGCGAAACTCAAAGATCTCCAGCAAGAGGAATCGCGGGACAAAAGCCGCAACAGCATCGAGCGTGCGCCTGAACGGGAACGGGCCGCGCCGGCGGCGGGACCAGTTGAGAAGGAAGCAGTTGTCGATGAACAGCAGGCGGGTCTTTCCAAGCGGCAGCTAACGGCCATCGAAGCGATCAAGGCTGTGATGCGGCAACGTGGGGATTCGGAGAAGGCCGTCGACATGGCGGCGAGCATCGCTGCCGAGCGGTTCAACACCGATCGTGTGTATGTGGGCACTGTGCTCGAGCACGGCGCAGCTCCTTACGAGCATAAGGAGGGGGGTGAGCCGAACTACTTCGTCAAGCTGCAGACGGCGACCGGTGAGCGGACGGTGTGGGGCGTGGACTTGGATCGAGCGATCGGCGCTGGCAAAGCGGATGTCGGCGACCAGATAGCTCTGGCATACCAGGGCTTCAAGACCGTTACCGTCACGGTCAAAGAGCGGGACGAGGCGGGCAAGGTCATTGGAGAGAAGGAAATCCTCACGAAGCGTAACGCTTGGGATGTAAGCCGGCTCGATGCCGTTAGAGATGCGGCGCGCGAGAAGCTGCTGGAAGCTGCTGGTCGCGCTGAGCGCCAGCCGCTGGTCAAGGTGTACGATCGGGACGCGCCACGGACAGCAGTTCGGCCTGACCAGGTGCGCGTCCGCCAGCAGGACCGTGAAAAGACTGCGGGGCTCGAACGATGACGCGCGGTAGTGGTGCGCAAGTGAAAACCGCGGCCGGTGGTCGCGGTTTTTTTCCGCCACCCTTGGCCTTGGCCAACGGTACGGTAGAAGCGATCAAGTGGATAGCGCTGCTTCTGATGGTGGTGGACCACGTCAACAAGTACGTGTTCCACGAGGCGTCCGCGACCGCCTTCTTTGCTGGTCGACTGGTCATGCCGCTGTTTGCCTTTGTGCTGGCGTTCAACCTCGCCAGGCCGGGGTCGATAGAGCGGGGCGGGGGCAAGCGAACACTCGCCCGTCTGTTGCTGATAGGTGCGGCAAGCACGGTGCCGTACATCGCGCTTGGTGACGTGCTATTTGGGTGGTGGCCGCTAAACATCATGGCGACGCTCGCAGTGGCCGTCGCGATGATCGAGCTGCTATCGAGAGGAACGACGCTGAGCGCTGTTGGCGCAGGCGCAGTGTTCCTGGTGGGAGGCGCGCTGGTTGAGTTTTGGTGGCCTGGTGTGATCGCCTGTGTTGCCGCATGGTTCTATTGCCGGCGTCCCAGCTGGATGGCGCTTGCGGTGTGGGTCGGGGCTCTGTCAGCCCTCTACGTAATCAACAGGAACCTTGGGGCACTGCTGGCACTGCCGGTTATTTTCGGAGCAAGCCAGATTCGGCTGAGGCTTCCTCGCGTGAAGTGGTTCTTCTACCTGTTTTACCCGGCCCACCTGGCCGCTCTGTGGATGATCCGCTAGTCAGGTTGCAAGAACCAGCCGCCGGCGCTCATGCTGCAACCTCCGCGCTGGCCTCAATGGCAGCAATCACATCGGGCTTACGTAGCGCGGCACCGAGCTCTGCATACTGGGGATGGTCACCACTGTCCGAGAAGGCCCAGGTGTCGTCGTGCGTCCACTGACCATAGCGGAGTGCATCGCCAAAGGTGTATCCGTCGAGAATAACCTTGGCGACTATCCGATTGATGATCGCTGCCTCATGATCGGTGATGGTCGACTGTGCATGTTGCCTCCGTTCACGGGCGAGGTGCGGCTCGACCGCCATGCGCACTGCAGCTCCCGCCTTTGAAACAAGCTCAATTTTCGGCAGCTCCGTGGTGAGAAAAGCGCGCATGCCAGGCTCAAGCGTGAGCGTGAAGCCCATGCGAAACGACGGGACAGCGCAGTCTCGCCGCAAACAACGAAGTTCGTCGGCCCCCGCCTCCGTCGTCACTAGCTCCACGCCGGCCGCGGTGAAGGTGCACCGCTGCTCGTAGGTCATGTTCGCCCAGTCATCCCAGTTCGCGGACTTGGCGGCAACGGATATTGCAACAGTCGCATCATCAGGCTCGATCCAGCTGATCGAATCAAGGTAGATCTGGAGATGCTCGCCTTCAATGACAACGCCAGCTTTGGTACGCGCTACGGTAACTGTCATCGAGTTCTCCTTGCCCCCATCAGGTGACACGGTCATGTTCAGCGGAAGAGGGGATGCAGCACCACGTGCAGCAGACCGTAGCCCACCACCAGGATGAACCCGAGTCCAATGATCCCCAGCACCAGCTTGAACCCAGTCTCGATGAGGCCACGACCAGTCGCGACGGCAAACTTGCAGATCCAGGCGACGAGGCGGAACGGCATACCGAGCACGTGAAGCGCGAATGCCGTCCAGTAGCGGGCCCGCATGGCCAGGATCTTGAAGTCGACATGTGCGACGTCTTCCGGCGTGATGCGAAGCGGTGCCGCATCGCGGGTGTTGTCGGCAACAATTCGCAGATGCTTGCTGCTCATGATGTACCTCCCTCGGTCCAATCTTCGATGTTGAGCCCGGGCACGCGCGAGAACACTCGATCGCGTGTCACGAGCACTGCTTGGTCATCCTCACTGTGTTCATCCGACAGCGCCTTGGCATGCGCGGCAATCATCATGTCAGCATGCGCAAGGGTAACGCCACTCGCCTCGCAGGTGGCCCGTAGAGCCCCGTAAGCGTGCGCTGCTGCAAGAGTCCAAGGCAGAACGTCCACGTGCGCCAGGAACTCGTTCACGAGCTTTGAGAGGCTTTGTGGATGCCCTCGCTTGGCAACCCCGTACAGCAACTCTGCCTGCGTCACTACCGACACGGCAACCGAGTGGATAGGCACCGCGACCAATCGCTCTCGTACTTGGGGAATATCGCCTTTGATCACGTGGCTGGCGATATTGGTATCCAGCAGGTAGATCCTCATACCGACACTTCACCGAATGGGTCGGGAGAGAGCGCACCTTGTGCTCGATCTTCTGCAGACATGAAGTCCGCCGGCACCGCATCCTCGCTCGAGCACATGGCGAAGAAGTCATCCCATGATGCCGGTCGACGTGAAAGGATCACGTCCCCCGAAGATGGATCACGGCGAATGTAGACTTCCTTTTCGTCAAAACGAAACTCGTACGGCAACCGCACTGCCTGGCTGCTCCCGGTCATGAAAAGCTTAGCTGTCTGGGTCATTGCACACCTCCACAACTGAAATTACCCTGAATACATACTATAGTATATACTGCAAAGCGTACATATCAAGGTATATATTGATCAGGGCGTGAGCATCCCAAGGAGGGCTTATGGCAACACAGAATGAGATTCGAGAGGCATTCCAGAAAGCCGATGCAATCATGCGGCTGGAGGGTTTCGAGAGCACGCAGACATGCAAAGCGCTGCAGGAAGCAGTCACGCGCGGCACGATGACGTTTGACGACGCTGTGAAGGCGGCAATCAGGAAGTACACCCCCGCAAAGCCGGCGGGTGGTGCGTGAATCCCTACATCGACCCGGATACCGGCGCGTTCTACAACAAGCTGGGCATCAAAGACCCGGACGAGCTCCACCAGGTCGAATATGCGGTCACGGATCTTCGCATTGCTGAGCTGCTGGTCAAGCCGATCCCAGGCAAATTTGACCTTGAGCATCTGAAAGCTGTGCACACCCACATCTTTCAGGATCTCTACGAGTGGGCCGGCCAGGTGCGCACGTTGGACTTCAGCAAACGCGATCCGGCTGATCCCAACTGGAAGTCGCCATTCGCGCCTGCAGCCAGCATCAACGATGTCGCCGATGTCATCACGTCAGAGCTGCAGCATGCCGGCTATCTCAAGGGCATGAAGCAGGCGGAGTTCACAGCAGAGCTCGCTGCCACCTACGTTAAGTTGAACTACATGCATCCCTTCAACGAGGGGAATGGGCGCAGCACGCAGACCTTCCTGACACTTCTGGCCAGGGACGCTGGTTACGAGCTCAACTATGGCAACGTCTCCAAGGACGAGTGGAACCAGGCTGCAGCCCGCAGCATGCCGCAGACGCATGTCCGAGATCCTGGGTTCAAACGGCGTCCCGACGTGGCGCCAATCCATGAAGCATTCGCGAAGATCGTCGAGCCACAGCGCACCAGGGTCCGCGAACCTGACCGAGATTTGGAGCGTTAGAAGTCCTAGCCTCGTTCGGCCGCGGCTTCGAGGCACGGATGCGTGCTGCGCCAGGAAACTGCCCTCAATTGAACCAGGAGGCCCGAAAGATGGGGACGGATCGATATGACGAGTTCAGTTGCCCGTGTACCTGCGGGAAAGGGGCATTCGTCGTGGAGCATTGCGAGAAGGACCACCCTTGGCGCACAGCAACCCCGGTGTGGCACACGGCACGAATTGACTGCCCTGATTGCCGCACGGTCTATGAAATAGAGCAGCGCGGCGCGCCATTCGTGCTGGTCCGCCTGGTTGACGTGCAAGCCCATGCGATGCTGCGCGAAGAAGCGCGGCAGGCGCGAGAAAGGCTCATGGCTCAACCAGAGGTTGTTGCTGTGGTGAACGAACTCGCCGAGTACCTGGACAAGTTGCCATCCATGGCTGAGACATATCGGGTGCTGATCGCGCAGCGCTGGTACTACAGCTCACTTGGAACGTTCCGCAAAGGTTGGAGCGGAGGAGCGTCATGGGTGCGGTCCAGCATGCGTCCCGATTATCTGTTGCAAGCCAGTCACCTCACAGGCCTGTCAACCGAGGCAATCGAGCCACTGCTGGCCGAATATGAGGCAATCCACCAGAGAGCCAGCGTCGAGCCGCCGGCGGTCGGAAGCCCGATCTACACGGTCAGCCAGGACGGTTAGGAAAACGCCCTTCTCATGGGACTGATGAATCACATAATAAGGTTTATGTTAAATTAGCTGCCTGGGCATCTATAGCGTGCAACACGGCGGCCAGGTGACTGTGCTACACCGCAATCGTCTCGTCTCGGGATGCCGATATACTCCGCGTGCCCTCCCCTCCCGTGACCACTTGTATGCGCTACGCCCCAACCAACCCTCGCCAAGCGCTACGCACCAGGTCACCGGCCGCACCAGCGCAGAGGTTTAGAAACCAGCCCCAGGCCCAAACGGTTCCTACCCAAAGGAACACGTTATGGCGCCGGACGTAGGCAAAAGCGGTCAGCAACAGAACCAGGACGAGAATAAAAAAAAGCATGTGTGGCTACTCCAGTTCGGCCCACGCGTGATTGCGAGGGACGTACTCCGTATAGCCACGCAGATAGGGGATGAATGGAACAGCCGCGACCAGCAGTTGGAGAGGGCTACGCAGCCATCCGGTGCTCGTAATAAGGGTGTTCTTTGTCCTCAAGAATCTCGTCCAAGGCCTCGAGCGAGCGGCCCACTGGATGCAGCCATGCATCAACGTTCTTTTGCTTTATCGGAATAAGGCACCGATCGTGGCCAGCGGCCTGCACCTCGGGCGGCGGCTCATCGGTGATCGCGGCGAACGAGAGGATCGAGCGCTTGCCCGGCGCACTCCAGCGGTCCCAGATGCACGGCACCAGCATCACCTGCGCCGGCGTCGGGGTGAACGCGAGCTCGACCTTCTGCTCCTTCTCGCCGGGGCGCAGCTCCCTGCCTTCCAGACGATTCAGGAGCACCTTCTCGTAGAACAGGTCGACCAGGACGAGCCCGTGCTTGTGCCCGAAGAGCGGCTTCCAGAAGTTGCTGCACAGCGAGCTTCGGCGCGCGTTGTAGCACCCCGGATACTGCTCATCGAAGCTCTCGGGCAGCCCGTTCGGCCGGCACCGGTAGCGCATGGGCTTGATGACGAGCTGGCCGTCCTCGACGATCAGCACGGGTGCATACCAGTTGGGGAAGATCCGGTTGTCGCGCGGCTTGGGCGCGGTGCGCCGGAGATCGTCCAGGCGGGCCTGCGCCGCCTTGATGAGCTTGGTGGCGATGCGCTGGTTCTCGCTAGCCGCCTTCGTCTGTTTGACCTTGAGCGCGGCCTCCGCCTTGTTCAGGCGGGTCATCTGCTTGAAGAGCTCTTCCTCCTCCGCGGTGCGGCGCAACGCGTTGAAGGCGCTGATCAGCTCGACGATCTGCTGCTCCTCGGGGCTGTCGGGCGAGTCGAGGAAGCTGTCGGACATCGCCTTGGGCATGATCACGCTGCTGTCGGTGCTGCGCTCGACGTAGAGCTCGACGAACTCGCGGATGGAGAGCGTCGCACCGAACATGCGGCAGAACTCACGGTAGTTCGCCTTCACGATGGCGCTATAGCACATGGGCAGATCCTGGCGCGGAGTGGGTGCAGGCAATCATACGCTCGCCTCGGCAAGCGCTTCCTCGATCTGCTCATCGGTGGGCTCGGCAGCCGCGACCTCGGTCTGCGCGACGCCGGGTAGGTCACCAGGCGCAGGCACGCTCACGAACCAGATCTGCAGGGTGTTGACGGCGGTGTCGATGCCCTCGATGCGGCGCTCGTATCCAGACAGCAGGAATTGCGAGCCCTTGGCCCACACCAGCTGCACGTCGAAGAGGAGCCAGGGCCAGCCTCGGCCATCGTCGGTTTCCTTCAGCTCGGCGACACGGGTGGTTCGACGCAGGAGGTTGTCGTGCTTGGAGTTGACGTAGAGGATGCCACGCGCGTTGCCCATGGCGCACATCCACTTTTGCTTCAAGATACCTTTGCTCAATAGGGGCGTGACGTGCACTTTCATGGTGGTGCGCCTGATTCTGAATACTGGATAGACATACAGTATTTGCACGTGCTCCCCTCGCGTCAAGCGCCGAAAAAAAGGGCGATGGCCACTATCGGCCACCGCCCTCCCCTCCGCTGCTCGCGAATCAATCGGTCGTCAGCGCTCCGGCTCTCGATGGGATTGCGTACGCTCACGAGCATTGTGAAGCCGCTGCGCAATCTCGCGGATGGTTTTGTCATTCGATACCGCGCGGGCCTCCTGCATGACCTCCTTCCGCATGTCCTGGCCGGTACGGTCGTAGTATTCCTTAAACTTCTCGGTCATCCTCGTATCGCGTGGCGTGGTGAAGATCTGGCTCTCGACCCTCGCCTTCAGCGCTTCGGCCTGCGGCACCTCCATCTTGCCGCTCCGCACCGCGTGGTTGATCGCGCTGTCCACAAAGATCATGTGATTCTTGAGGTGCTCCCTCACCACCGTCTGGTACGGTGACTGGCGCAGCGCGAGGTTGTCACCGCCACCGACGTCGAAGACGCCCCGATTCTTGTAAGCCTCCAGCACCGTCTGATGGACGAGACTGCGTCCATGGTCCACCAGCTGCCGCATCGCTTCGGTGTGCATCATCCCCTTGGGGAGATCCACCTCGGCAACATGGGCGGACAGCGCAGCTACCATCGAGTCCGGCTCGATGCCGTAGTGTCGCTGGACGCTCTTTCGCCCCTCCCGAATGAAGTGCGCGACCTGTTGCGGCGAAGCCTTTTCGAGCATCGCCGTGACTTCCTTCGGCGGCATCTCCTTCTCGACGGCCGTCTGAAGGACTGCATGCTCCAACGCAATGCGCGCGGCACCTAGTGCTCGCAGCGCGGGATCTGTAATCGCCCTCGCCTGTTCGGCGGCCTTCTCGAAGGCCTCCCCGAACTTGGCCAAGAGCCCCTTCTCGATATGGTCGCGCCTATCGATGATCGAAGCGGCTTGTTCCATCGCCACCCCCCTTAGGCCTTCTCGGCCGTTTGTGCCTTGTCGATGAGTCGGTCCATCACTGCACGCGACTCTCGGACCTGCTTCGTTGCCGCCACACCAGCAGCACGTGCCTGGGTGTAGTCGAAATTCCGGTTGAGGAACGCCCAGTACAGCGCCCGGCCAACCGTGATCGTGTCGACCCCGCCCTCTTCCAGAAGCCGCTCGGTCAGATCAGAAAACCGTTTGTGCTGCTCCGGATTCTCATCCGCCAGTTGCAGACCCCACGACAGCACGTTGCCCACGGTTCGCGGCTCCAGGTACGCATAAATCGGAAGGGGCGTTGCCTTCGTCCCTACCCCAGCGTCGTCGAAGTACATGTCGCCGCCTTCGGTCACCAAACCGAGCTTGCGGAAACTCTTCATGCCATCGGTCAGCTCGATGTACGTGCCGGCCTCAAACTTCTCAATTTTCAGTTCGACCATCTCAACCCCCGTTGATTAACCTGTTCCACTAAGCACCCTGGCAACTTAGCGCTGCCGATCGGTGCCACGATCCTTCTGTACTTCCTTGCCCCGTTCGCCCTTCTGCGTCTCTCTGAGACGCTTCACCAGCGCGTCCGCCAGTTGCACGTCCGCATCTACATCTGAACGAGAAAGTGCTTTCGCAATTTCCCGATACCCTTTGAGAACATCGGCCTCGGTCCCCTTGGCCTTAGCGATGCGCTTCTTATCCGGTGCCGACCGCCCTACCTGCTGCAAATCTTCACCACGGTCGCGCATGTGGCGAACCGACTGTTTCTCCCCCCGCTTGCGTTGCGAGAGGCGTTGTTGGCGATTGGTAGCTGCCGCTTCGACACCGTGTTCCTGGAGAGCGCGTGCGAATCCTTCTCGCCATCTCTGGAGGTCCGCCTTTCTCGGGTTCAACCTCGTGCCATCGAGCGACGTTGCTTTGACAGCAAGATGCACATGCGGATGCTTTGACGGCACCGGGTCAGGGTCTGTATCGAAAGTGTGCAGAACCATGACGTACTGGTGATCTGTAAACTCTGCCGCCGCGAAGTCACGCGCCGCCCGCTTCACCGCCAAGGCAGGCGTGCCCTCGGGCATGGAGAGCACAATGTTGAATGCCTCCCGCTTGTTGCTCTCGTCAGGGATGGGAAACCCACCCACGCGCCACTCTTCCTTCAACTCCTGCAGCTCGTCGCGACCGGTCACTGTCGCCCCGTCTTGATCTTCGACCTCAAGCTTGCCGTTTCGCGAGATGTAGTCCAGGTGGTTCTTGATCTGCGCCATGCTCTTTCCGCCACCGGAAATCTTGACCATCACCTGGGGAGTCCGCTTCGCAATGGAGCCAAGCTTTCCCCGAATACCGTTTGCAGTCACTGTGGCTGGAGCGTTCCCAGCCCCCTTCTTTGACCGCTTTGCCACATACAGCCCTGTGAGCCCCTTCTTCGGCTTCACTGCGGGCACATCCCGCTGGTTGAACAAGGTGGAGCCCAAATCGAGCAGAACCCCATCGACAGTACGTTGCCCGCTCACTTCAGCACCCATCGACGTGTGCTCGCTGAAACCAGCCCTGCAACTTTGCCGGTGTGCACCTTGATCGCCGAATCAATCTGCTCAATCAGGTCCACGCGAAACGCGCCCCTCTCATGCGGCGCGGTATTCAACGCCTTCGCCACCTGGTTCAGGTTGCGGCCAATCTTCATCAACTGCAGATTCGAACTCGTCAGCGCTTCGAGCTCGGGTTGCCCGAATTGAGGTTGCCCAGTCAAGCGACCCCGAATCAAAGCAACGATCCACTTAGGGGCAGAGAAACCTTCCGACTTTGCCAGCGCCTCTACCGCCGCAAACTCAGAAGGCGTCATTGACACCTTCTTCCGCAACGTAGGCCGTTCCTCTTCCCCGGCCACCATCTGAACCTGATGGGTCGGTTGAGCCGCCCCATGCTCAATCAACCGAGCAACCACTTGTCGCAAAGCATCGCTCGGGCTAACCCCTTGAGCCTTGCAGAAATCGACCCAAGGCTTCTTGTAGTCCAGGAGGTCAACCGTAAGTCGGCTGTCTCGCTTCTTCTCCATTCTCATCACCTAAAAATCGATAGCTCAACTCTACACACGTCGGCTGTGTCTGACAAGTGGCCCAGTCGGCCTATCCTGCAATAGAGTCTACCGCCTCCATTCTCTTGAAATTTTCAAGTCGGTGGCTGTTCTCCAATAGGAGGCGCGCAGTGCCTCCGTTGGAGGTTTCCGCTTATCCACGGCTGCACCTGTGGTCAAGTCGCACCGAAGCGACTTGTCCCCAGGCGCCGGCATTGCCGGCGAGCGGTGGGTAAATCGCTGCGTGGATTTCATCCACGCAGCGCACGATAGGCCGACGTCGCGGTTGTCCACGGGTACACCTGCGCGGAGCGTGGCGGCGAGCCCACGCTCCGCAAGAGACACGCGGAGCGCAGGCGCCGAAGGCGACCGGTGGGCAACCGCCCGGGGATTGCAAAATCCCCGGGCGCAGCGTCGGAGGCCAGCCCCACTCCACGGACGGATCTGTGGGCAACGCGGTCGCAAGCTTGCTTGCGTGAAGCGCGTTGTCCATGGACGCCGCCTGCGGCGGTCGGTGGAGGAGCCGCGCGAGGATCGGCACGATCCACGCGCGGCACGCGGTGTTCGCCCCACGTAGTGGGGCCGCCGCGTCCGGATTGAAAATCCGGGCGCGGCTCGCGTAATCGGCCATCGGCCGCACTACAGGGGTACGCGACCGCCCTGCTCTCAAACTCACGGTGTCTGTGGCGCTTGCAAGCAAGCGCGTCGCAATCTGGCGGCGGACGCCTCAGCTCTTGCATGGAAATGGGGCTGCGGTTGACCACCGGCCGCAAGCGTCCCGTGGACAACCTCACCGCGCCCTAGCCTCTTACGGGCCAGGCGCTTCCCCATTTTTCGCGCGCCGCTCGCGACTCCTGCGCAAAGGTTTTCGCCACACACCGGCGAGACCGACCAACCACGCCTGGAGATGCGCTTGCCAGCAAGCGCGTCTCCGCCCGGCGATACGTGTCTTCGCTCTTGCATGGAAATGAGGCTGCGGTTGACCACCGGCCGCAAGCGTCCCGTGGACAACCTCACCGCGCCCTAGCCTCTTACGGGCCAGGCGCTTCCTCATTTTTCGGCCTGGCCTTCGACACCACCGGCGCCGCAGTATGCGCGGCCGATGCCTGAGTGTTTTGCTTGTAGAGGGGTGGGGTGCTGACCTGAACGCCAAGAACTAGACCGGCGGTCACACCCGCTGCTCGGCCCCGCAAGCCGCACTAGCCGTGCGACAACCGCCCAGACCCTAATAACGCGATCGCTTCAGCCGCCAAGGCGAGGGCGCGGGCACTCCCGACGCTAGTCGCAGAAGAGGTGACGACGAACGGCACCCACGCGATTTCTTGAAATTTTCAAGAAATCCGCGCGCTGGAGAATCGAGGGGGAGGTGCTGCAGGGATGCGGGCGAGCCGCGTTAGGAAGAGAGGCGAAGCGTGCCGCGCTCGATGCGGCAGCGCTTCGGCCATTGAAACTTAGGGGGTAGGGGTTTCGGTGAGTTGCGTGAGCGAAACCGCCGTGATGTCCACCTCGGCTTCGCTTTGGTCGTCCTCATATCGCACATGCACGAGGCCAACCGCCGAAGGCGTCTTGTGCAACAAGATAGCCACGGGGCGGTCATCAAAGCGACCAAGGAGCAAGGGGCGGCGCAGCTTGTTCGGGTCCTGGGGCGCCTTGCCTTTGCCGGACGTGTCGCTGTTCGATCCACTGACAGACTGCGAATCGCTGCCACCTTCAGTGCCGGCACCAGTCCCTTCCCCGGCACCTTCGCCGACATCGGAAGCACCTTCTTGCTGCGCCCCTGTGGAATCCGTACCCGATTCTGCGGGTGCCTGCGGCGCGACTGGGGCTGGTGTTGGCGCTGGGGCGGCCGGTTTCGGACTCACCTCGTTGGTCACGGCCAGGATGAAACCCCGGTCAATGTCGTCAGCGGATTGACAACGTTCGGCTACCAGCTCGGGGCTCTTCTCGTGCAGCTTGCGAAGTTCGTACAGGTAGTGGGGCGCTCGGCATTTCCTGGAGTGATACAGCTCCAGCAAGAATGCAGGGGCATCAACAAGCGACAGCAGATGCGTGACTGCACTTGCATCGATACCGATCTTGCTCGCCACGTCCTTCTTCTTCTCGCCCAGGTTCAGCTTCTTCTGGATGAAGTGGGCAAGTTCAAGAGGCTGCAGGGGAGTGCGCTTCTGGTTCTCCGATACCTGCGAGTAGTCGTCAAACTGGCGCTCGTCTTCGGTGACAACGTAGGGGAGGTCGGCCAGGTGCAGCAGTTGAGCAGCCCGGTAACGGCGATGGCCGAACCGGATGCGCAGCTTCCCCTCGATCTCACGAACAACCACCGGCATCAAAATGCCACGTACGCGAACGTCAGCCACAAAGTCGGCAAACTCGGGGTCGTCAAACTCGGTTCGCGGGTTATCGGGGTCTTCCTCAAATGCGGAAAGGGGAGCACGAGGCGCAGTCTTCCGTTCCTCAACTGCGGCGCCGCCTCTGAGGGAGGGGCCGCCATCCAGTGCGGACAAATCCAGTGCGGTTAGGTCAAGTTTTGCCATCGTTAAACCTCAAGCTTCATGCGTCGGGCGATCACTTCAAATGCTGGCTTGATGTCACGCCAAGCATCACGAGCGGCCGTCTTTTTGATTTCGGCGATATAGGCGCCTTCTGCCTGGGCCTCGGCAATCACTGAACGCTTGGCCACGAACGCGAACGACTTGCCAGTGTCATCCATGGGGATCAACAACTTGGCGAAGGCCTGGGCCAGCTGCTGGAAGTTGCCTTTCTGGAACGGCGTGTTCTCGACCATGTTCGGCATGATGCCAATCAATTCGAGCTGGGGATTCAAGACCTCTTTGATCTTGAAGTACCCGTAGCGCGGGTGCTTCAACAGAGAGCCGATGCCATCGATGGCTTCCTGGTTCAGCTGGATCGGTGACAACACATAGTTGCCGGTGATCAGTGCAGAAGCGTACCGAATATCAGGATTCGGGTTGGTATCCACCAGGCACACATCAAACTGCGACGAAACGCCGGCAAGAAAGCCATGCAGATTGGTCGCGATAGCGTTGTGAGTGGAGGGTTCACGCTCCAGGCTGCTGAGCTTGTCGTCCCCCGGTACGATGACAAAGTTCGCGTTTGGAACGTCACGTTTGCCATTGAGCAGCATCTCGCTGGACGAATAGCCAGGCGCGACAGCACGGCCGCTCTTGAGAATTGCCTTGGAGGAGTTCTGCTGGTGGTCGAGATCCACGAACAGCGTGCGAAGGCCTGCGGCGTGCAGGTAGTAGGCGAGTTGTGTGCCCAACGCGCTCTTACCGACCCCGCCTTTCTGATTGGCCAGAACCAGTGTCTTCATGCATTGCCCCTTAAAAAGGTGACGAGCTCCTGCGCATCGACATCAACGTCGTTTGCCTTCAGAAACTCTCCGATCTGTTCATCCGTATAGCCGTGCCTGACAAGCTTGGTGATTTCACTCTTGAACGGCTCAAGAACCGACGCATTCGCCGGCGGCGTCTGGAGCATGAACTGGTCGGCCGGCACCTTCACGGCGGCGGCCTTTGCCATCTTGTCCAGGAATCGCTTCTTGAGTACGTTGACGTGCTGCGGCGTCTTGTCGAACTTCTTCGCCACGTCGGCCGGCCGTTCGAGATTCACCAGTAGGGCACGAACTACGCTGAGCGAGTCCGGGCCCCAGCCGCGACAATGCTGCCGCGCCACGCGATCAAAGTCCTCGGCGGAAACAGCATTGATCGTCATGTTGTCAGCCTTGGCTCTGCGCAAGTTCCGCGCGCTTCAGCTGGCCCGGCGCACCGAAGTCGAATTTCTCGACTATGAAGCTGAAGCCGTACTCGGTCACGCCGTTCTTTTCGCGGACGTTGTTTTCGACGCGATAGTGGACAAACAACTGGTCGCCAACCCGGGCGTGAGCGGCAATCGCTTTGGCCTGACCGGTAAAGCTGGTAAAGGGGATCGCCACCTCACGAGTGCGGGTGCCGTCGCTGTCCTGGCCAGCGTATTCGTCACGCTTCAAGGTGAAGTAACAGACCGGCTTTTTGCCGGGGGCGTCGAGGAGCTTTGGCTCCTTGACGAGACGGCCTTCAAAATAGCAGTCGTTCATGATGAGTTTCCCAAAGTGGTTGATGAATGTCGGTTGCCCTCCGACATAAACAGTATAACATAAATAAAACAACATTCAATCAAGTAAAACAGGTTACGTGGCGCTTTGTCGCCATGCGTGATCTGTCACGGTGTGCTCTGGAAATGGCACTCCGATTGATTGCACGGTAACGAACGAAGAGGGTAGGGTACCCCCCCTTCCTGCAAGCTCAGGGGCGGTTAGTGGCTGTGAGCGGTATTCCGCTGGATCGCACACGATCCCGGCTGAGCGACGGGCCGCTTGCGGCCTGGCGCGATTTGTCCGGGTCTTGCGCCTGGAAGGGCACGGCGCTTGCGCCGTGATCCTGGCCGGCTTGCCGGACAGGACGCTTAGACCAGCGAGCATGTATGCTGGGTGCACCGATGGTTCTTCGTCACTAAGGGGGTTACCCCGTAGGGGTCACGATAAAGCGGGCAGCGCCCGCTTCAGGCCGGCGCGTAGCGTCGGGGCGGAGCGCCGAAGGCGCGCAGGGTAGGCGCTTTTTGGTTTGAATTTTTGCTGAGCTAGCCTTGCGCCGGCTTATCCACAGGTGTTTTGGTTAAAGAAAGGTTAAAAAACGGGTTAGCGCCCGCGTAAGTGTCTGAAAAGACGCAGAAAAACAACGGTTCGCGTGCGCCACCTGTCACGATTCCGTGCGTCATCTGTCAAAGGGTTCGTGCGTGATCTGTCACGGTACGCTGGAGAGCCTGGGTGGGTTATCCACAAAAGCGTGCCTCATGTGTCACGCTTTCCAGGGTGGAAGAGAAAGCACTAGGCGCCTACGCCGAATTATCCACAGGACGGCGGCCGCCTCCCGCTTTTGGCTAACCGAAACCGTGACAGATGACGCATGATCTTCAAAAAGCACGTGCGTCATCTGTCAAAGGCTGTGCGTCATCTGTCACCGTCGTGCTCCATCTGTCACCACTCCAGGCCGCTATCCCGCATAGCAGCAGCAGTTGCTGATCTACCCCCTATTGGCAGGGTGGCGTACCTGCTTGTAGTCGTGACAGATGACGCACGGCGCGGGCAAAAGAAAAGGGCGCCGATGAAGCGCCCTTGAGTCCCCTGGCCAGCCTTTACCGGAGGGTGATGATGTTGTCGTCCTCCAGGTACACCCGCTGCACCAGCTTCCGGCTCTCGATCTCTTCACAGGCCTGGCGCACTGTGCGTCGCCACCCCGTAAGAGCCTGGCTCGACGAGCCGCACATTAACCGGAAGCGCTCGACCTGGAGAGGGAAGGGGTGCTTGTGGCTCTCGATGTAGTCAGCCAGGCGACGTGCCACAGGCGACAGCTCACGGTACGTATCCCAAGAGTGGTTGGTGAACGTATTGCCCGCGAAGAGCAGAATCATGCCGGGCGCAATCCAGACGCGATACCGATTCGGTTTGCCGTCCGACTCATTCACCACGGTGTATTTCTCAATCAGCGACAAGGCGCCACTGGTGCCGTAGGCCTTCTCGTTAAAGACCATGACTTCGTTGGCCTTCAGGCGTGAGATGCACTCACGGGCCTTGTCGTAATAGCGGCCGTTCTTGGACCAACCGACATCGCTGACGAGTTGGTTGATGGTGAACTCGAAGGGCTCACCAAGCGGCACCGACTTCGCGTAGTGGAGGATCTGTAGCCAAATAATCTCATCGTCTTCCGCACGCAGCTCGATGCCCGTGTAGAGCACGGAAACGCCTTCATGCAGGTGGAACAACCGCTCTTGCAGCAGATTACGGCGCGGCTCGCGCTTGTTCCGGGCCGTGAACATCGAACTACGTGCGACGTCGTTGGGAATGGCCCGCTGCGTGGGATGAAGTGTTCCGGGGAAGATGAGATCGAGCTGAACAGGCTCGGAGGGATTGACGCCTTTCTGATGCAGGTATGCATTGCGGCGCGCTTTTTCGACAGCTTCCTGGGCGGGAAAGGAATCTCGCATTGACCCAGTCCGTTGATTGCGTAGAGTCATGCGGTTTGCCCCCAGTGCCAAGACTGTCGCCACGCGACGGCCAATAGGCTAAAATGGTCGCACGTCATAGATGAGTTTCCCAAAAATCGAGTTTGTGACGGACGCCCAGGCTTTGCCCCCTGGGCGTTTTTTATTTCCGCCTTGGGGACGTCTCAGAAAACGGAAAATAAAGTACGTTAAGCCATTGGCATGGCCACCGCTCTCGCAAACGATCATTTTCAAGAAGCCACCGTGAGAATGCGGGCCGCGCCAGTGCTGGCCTTGTCCGTCCCGTTCTCGAAAACCGCTCTCGAATCGAGCCGCCGAGACTGCCGAGTTTCGAGAACAGCCGAAACGCCGCTTCCAGCGGCAGACGCCACACGCAAAGCCGCGCCGTTGCTGGATCGAGCATTCCTTAGCGTGCTTTAAATTCCGTTTTCTGAATCGACCCCTGTTCAGCAAAAAAATCGACCGCACAGAACGCGCTACAAGCGATTTTTCCGGGTGTCCGAGGGGTCAGGGCTGGCCAATGGTCAGAAAACGCCGTAGCGGGCCTCCTGCGCGGCCATTTCAGCCCTTTTAAGCCTTCATGCCCATCGCGGAAGGCTTCGCCCCTCCCTTTTGAAGACTTTTTGACGGTTGTGTAGCAGGGACGGTCTTCCACGGCGCGCAGCGCGCCCGGTTGAGCGGCCGGCGCGGCCGTAGGACGCGGCGGGCGTGATTTATCCGGTGTCTTAGCGCCCGTAGGGTGCCCCGCTTGCGGGGCAGGTCAGGACGGCCGCTTGCGGACGGCCTGAGCCGCTTAGACCGTGGTTGCAGGGCGGTGGAGCACCCCCGCCCGGCGCAGCCGGGCTTTGTAAGCACTCGCGCCAAGGGCGCGCACGACTTGGGGTGAGGCCGAAGGCCGAGGGGCAAAGCCCCTGGGGGGATGGGAGGACGGCGAAGCCGGCCGGGAGGGTTCGAGAAGGGGGGGCACCCCCCTTCGGCGGCGTTAAAACGTTAAATAAGAAGGCGTTAAAACGCGCGCGCGTGTTACGCTGTGGATAAGCTGTCGTAAGTCCTTGTCGCGTAAGACTTTTTCCAAGTGGCATGTACGCCGATAGACGAGAAAGCTGTACGCCGATAGACGAGAAAAACGTACCGCGATAGACGAGTGTTTGTACGTCGATAGACGAAACGGCCGGTTTTTCTGTGGATAAGTAGCCAAATGTACGCCGATAGACGAGTGTTTTTGGCAGTATCGGATGCTTTCAGCGTGGCAGCAAAAAAGGCGTTTTCGGATGCTTCCGGGCTAAAAATCCAATGCTGACGCGGGTTTTTCGGTAGTTTTGTCGCACAGGGGTGTGCGGTGATAGACGAGTAAACCGTACCGCGATAGACGAATTCGCGCAGTTTGGCAAGAAGGCGAAATGTACGCCGATAGACGAGTCCGGGCCGGCGCTGGCCAGGGGGCCACGATGGGCGGTTGAGGCTCTGCCGGTGGTCAAGCTGGGGCAGTGCGGCGAGCCTCTGCATGGGCGTCAGGCCAGCTTTTTTTGCAAGAAGTAGGACACCCAGGACAGCTTGCCGGCCTTGTTGGCCTCGCATACCAGTTTGGCGTTATCGCGGGTCATGATGACCAGCTTGTTGGGCTTCACGGACTCGTCGAGGAACATCCGGTAGTCGGGCAATGGGTCGCGCTCCACGATTTCCTTGATCTCCTGCTTGAAGCGGCGCAAGGTCTGCGAGCTGCCCGTTTTCTCCAGCAGCAACGGCAAGCTGATTTCCCACCATGCCTTATCGCCGCAGTGCTTGCGGGCCAGCTCGTACAAGCGGCGTTCCAGGGCTTGGCCAAGGCTGAAGTAGTCGGGGTGTAGCGTGAGGATGTCGAAGTCCATTGCGGCCCGGTAGAGCCATTCAGAAATTGTCAGTTCCAACTCCAGCGCGCCCTTGCCGTTCTTCGTCCAGGTCGTCACGCGGTAGTCTTCGATCAAGCCGAAGCCTTCGAGCTGTTCCTTCTCGTTCGTCTTGACGTTCGTTTCAATGGTGGTGCCCTTCAAGCGCCGGCACATGTCCACCACGCGCTCGTAGGCCGCGCCTCCGGTGCTGCGGCGCGTTCCCAGCAGAAACGGGTACACGTCCACGCGGACACGGCGCGAAACCTTGATGCCAGCATCGTGCCCTCGCACGATCTGGCTGATGCAGTAGATCAGGATGTCTTTGTCGAAGACTGTAGCCGCGCCCACAGCGGACGGGATGATGCGAATGCTCCGGCCTGCACGCGAATAGACGCGGATGCGCGTGTCGCGGTTCTTTGACAGGGAGAAGATGGGGTACTCCATTGAGGACACATCATCTTTAACGGGCCAATCATGGATCGCCTCAAGCACCACAAACAGGTCAGGTTGCACGGCGCTGGCCAGGATGTTCCCACTTGCCGGCTCATCGCCTCGCCCAAGTGGAAAAAGTGTTGCGCTTTCGCTGTCTGTGTTATGATGGGACATTCATTGCTCCTTATGTGTCTCTTGCTGCCAAGCGGGTTGATCCGTTAGGGGTTGATGATGGTCTTTGAAGTGCCCGGCCTGCTCGCCGGGCATTTTCTTTTGTGCGTTCCGATTCATGCCGTGGCATGGTGCTGGCCGACTGGCTGCACCGCCAAGCGCAGGCCCAGCGCCTTGAGCACGGCAGACAGGCTGCGCAGCTCCGGGTTGCCCTGGGGCGACAGCGTGCGGTAGAGCTGGTTGGCATTCAGCTCGGTTTCTTTGGCGATAGCGCGCACGCCACCGCGCGCTTGAGCCATCTGGCGCAGCGCCACCAGTAGATCGGCCGGTTCTCCATCCAGGAGAAGCTGGTTTAGGTACTCGGCCGCAAAAGCCGGGTCTTCCTTGAACAGTTCGGCCATTGCTTCGTCGTGGCTTCGATCCTTCATGCTGACCTCCGTTGCCAGTCTTTCCAAAACCCAATCGCGCGCTCGATGTCGGCGTCCTGGGTGCCTTTGTCACCGCCGCATAGCAGTAGAACTACCACCGCGCCCGCCATCGCGTAATAGACGCGGTAGCCGGGGCCTTGGTCGATTCGCAGCTCCCACACACCTTCGCGGCAGGGCTTGTGATCGCCAAAGTTCCCCGCCTCAATGCGGCCCACGCGCCTGACCACCTGGCCTTTTGCAATCGGGTCGCGCAGCTTCTTCAGCCACTCTTGAAACGGGTCGTGCTCGTCCTCGGTGATGTAGTGCCGAACGGTGAACATGTCCATATTATCGTTTATAAACGACAAAGGCGCAAGGGAGCACCCTGCGCCTCGTCTTGGTTGATCGCGTAGGTCATGGCGCGGCCACCAATAACTTGGCGGCCTTGCGCACGGCGTTCGTGGCCTTATCCAGCGCCTCGGCGCATCTGGCCGCGTCGTCGCACCCTTTCATTGCCTCGGCCAAGGCGGCCAGCTCCAAGGCCAAGGTTTCAGGAAGATCCAGCTCCACGCGAATGGAACTCACGCCCGGCGTCGTAGTTTTCTTGTATGCCCGCTCGATAGTGGCCACGGCTCCGCTGACACGTTGCTTGCTCATACCGTACTCGGTGGCCACGTCCACTTGGGCGCGTCCATCCACCAACACGGCGCGCGCCATTTCACGGGCTTGGTCGCCCATGCGGGTGTCGGCGGCAGCGCGGTCAAAGGCTTGCGGGGTAAGGCGTTTCAGTCTCATTGGGGCCGTCCGGTGCATCAGCGCGGTTTCGCGCGCGAAAGTTGAAAGAGAGGCGGCCAGCGGCCGCCCTCATAGAGAGGTCAGAAACGCCAGCCTTCCGGCATGTCGGGAGAGGCATTCCGGCCAGCGCCCTCGATGTCGGGATGCAGTTCTTCCCACAACTGCGCCGGCGTCTTGTCCTTCAGCTCGCCCTGGAGCTTCTTCAGGTACATGACAGCCCGCTCCGGGCCGATGCCTTCCAGCATCGGCAAGGTCATGGACAGGAACCCTTGCCACAGCATCCCACTGGATCACGTCGGCAATGGGTCGGTGCTCGCGGCGCGGCAGGCTCAAACGCAGCGGCCGCCGCGAGCGCGTGCAGACCAGGAACAGGCGTTGCCGGTTCTGCGGCACGCCATGATCGGCCGCATCGACCAGATGCGGCGAAACGGCGTAGCCCAGCCGGCGCAGCGCATCGCGCCAAGCCGGATAAAGCACCCACTTCTCGAAGTCCGGCACGTTCTCGACCAGGATCACCGGGCTGCGGTGATATTCCGCGCAAGCCACCACGGCCCAAGCCGTGCTGCGCAGCGCGTCATGGTGCGGCCGTTCGCGGCCTCTTGCCCTCGAATGCCCTTGGCAGGCTGGCGAAGCCAGCACAACATCATGCGCGGGCACCGCGCGCCAGTCGGCTTGCTGAAGGTCTTGGCACTCGTGCCAAGTGTCCGGGTGGTTGGTCTGGTGGTACTGAACAGCGAGCGGCCAATGGTTTGCGGCCCACACGACGCGCGCGCCGGCAAGGCGCGCGCCCTCGGTGAAGCCACCGGCCCCCGCAAAGAGGTCGATGCAGCGCATGGGTCAGAATTCCGTGGTCAGGGTGCCATCGGGGAGGCGCTTCATCAGGTCGAAGCCGTTATCCGTCCCGCCGCAGCTCTCCAGCTCCTTCAGCGCCGCCTTGAAAGTGTGGTGGTCGCTCCACACGTCTTCGGCATCGGTGCCGGCGTTCTCAACGATCACCCATTGCGGGTAATCCGTGGCTTGGGCGGTGGTGTTGGCCTGGGCGACGTGGGCGGTCTGCATGGTCGTTTTCCTTATGCGGAAGGGTTGAAGATGGTCTAAGCGGCTGGGGTCTGGTCTGCTCACCGTCACCCCTGCCGGGGCATCGCCTCATCACTGAAGCAATGCCTATATTCTACCCGTCAAACTATTGACCGTCAATAGATATTGGCGTTTATTTGCTTTCATTGTGAAAGCAAATAACACGCAAGCGCGGACTTTCGCGCGCGAAAGTCACCGCAGGGCGAAGCCAAAACGGTTGTAGAGGTAGAGGCCAGCGAGCGTCAGCGCCCCGGCCACGGCTGCACCGCCCAGGGCGTGCCACCAATCGCGGCCACTCGGCCACGTCGCCAGCAGGCATTGCACCGCCAGGAGCTTCAGGCCAAGGCTGGGCCACGCCAGAGCGGGCCAGCCAGCGGAATGCCACAGCAGGCCGGCGCTCAACGGGATGAGAAGGAACGGCGCGAGGGCCACGGGAACCGCATTCCACCAGCGCAGGCGCATGAACAGCACGCGCCCCAGCAGCAGCTCCCCGTCAGGCATCCGGCGCGGCAGGATCGACATGGAAACCGGGCGCGCACCAAACAGCCAGCCGGCCATCCAGTGCATAGCCTCATGGGCCAGCGTGCCAGGCAGCACGGACAGGGCGTACAGCCACGTCCAGCGCCGAACGGTGCGGGTCGCCACCAGCATGACCGCGAAGCTGGCCAGATGCAGCCACGCGGAGCCGATCATGTCTTGTCAGCCTTCTTTGCGGTGAAGCCCCGGATGGTCGCCTCTTGACTGGCGACTTGACTGCGCAGCGCGTCGAGTTCCCCTGTCACCCGGCCAAGTTGGGCGGCCGCATCGCGTGCCTCTTTGCGCGCCTCGTCCAGCTCGGCCTCCATGCGCTGCTTGGAAGTCTCCAGCTTGCCGATGACCGGCGCGCAGCCTCCGCTTCATCACGCCGCGCACGCTCGGCCTTCAGGTCGTCATGCACCTCATTGGCCCGCTTCTCCAGCTCTGCCGCCCGTGCTTCACCAGCCGCAGCCCGTTCGGTTTGCGCAGCCACGTCGACTTGAAGGCTGGCGAGTTGGTCGGTCAGCTCGGCGGCTTGCCGGCGTGCTTCATCGCGCTCGTCCTCTCGCTTCTCGGCCAGGGCCAGCGCCTCCGCTGTCTCGGCTTCGAGTTCCTGACGCACCCGCTCCAGGGATTCACGCTCGGAGGCCAAGCGGCCATTGGCAAGCTCTAGGGCCACGCCCCACATGTCCGAAGCCCAGCCCTGCACCTTGTCGAGCACAACCTGGGGCGCGGCCTCGCGTACCGGCTCGGCCGACTCGGCAGCCTTGCGGCGGGCCTTCCAGGCGCGCAGCACCGGGCCGATGGTGGCGTAGCTGCCGCCCTTCGTGCTCGTCCACTTCGCCAGCAGTTCGCGCACCGTCTCGTTCGTCGGGCGCATCCCCTCTGCCGCCAGTTGTTCGGCGGCTTTACAGATCAGTTCTTCCGTGATGATCGCTTCGCTTGCCATGACAGGCTCCTTTCGGTTGATTGTGTTGTTTGTTGTTGTATGTTGTATTTTACAGCAAACAACAACAAACGCAACAGGCGAAGTGCCGGTCGGGATCGGCCGCCGTCGCCCTTGCCTTCGGCGTGCCGGCGTCGAGCTGGTGGTGGAAGCAGGTCGGTGGCCACCTCGGCGGCCGTCCTTCTGGAAAAGGGGTCCCCTCGTTTTCAGTGCAATAACTGGCGGTACGCAAACCCAGCACTGGCGCGGGGGTGGTGTTGGTAGATCGTTGATTCTGTTGGCTTTCCTGTTCACTTCTCAAACGGGTATCGTGGCC
>Ga0207877_10095_pt1 | contig 33463 bp, 23 predicted proteins | sample LinPmetageLP29_FD_184046 | JGI IMG/M metagenome (GOLD analysis project Ga0207877, IMG submission 184046) | Marine viral communities from the Pacific Ocean - LP-29 (SPAdes) | ecosystem: Environmental > Aquatic > Marine > Oceanic | place: Pacific Ocean | collected 2009-08-23
AAGTGGCGCAAGCCGTAAACGTTCGACTCGTTTCTCGGGTATATTAGGGGTTATAGTTTAACTGGTAAAACGGCGATTTTGCATATCGTTATTTCAGGATCGAGTCCTGATAACTCCAAAAAAAAAACAAAAGGCATTCTAATAGCGTTTTTTCTTTTTATTCGTTATATTATATATATATATAAGTTTTACGTAGTTAGAAATAATTGTTTACTTGCATATATAAGGAAGTTTTTTTTCTCTTGAATATAACCTTTAAAACCATTAGGACTGGATGGTACTTGTTATATATATATTTTAGTGTTTGAAAAAGATATATCTATGGTACCTGTTATATTCAAGTTATATATATTTTAGCTTTTAAAAATATATATAAGCTTGAGAAGCTCAATTGGTAGAGCGAATCACTGAAGCTGATTAGGTTGTAAGTTCAAATCTTATCTCGAGCAAAATATAGTAACATGGGTATGCTGAAATTGGTAACCAGGTTCCGCTTAGGCCGGAATAGTTTTATACTTTACAAGTTCAAGTCTTGTTACCCATATCTATATTAATATATGTTGTCGACTAATCGGTAAGTCATAAATTTTTGGTATTTACTATTGGGTGTTCGAGTCGCCCCAACATAAATTGCCAGGATAGTTCAATCGGTAGAACAATAATTTCATGAATTAAGAATGAGAATTCGAATTTCTCTCCTGGCTATAGTATATAGACAATAAAGTAATATTAATAATTAAATGTAAAATTTACATAATTTAAATATATTTTTAGTTATTATAAAATATCAAAAAACCAATAGACAAATAGAATTTAATAGCTATTTAGCTATTAAATAAACAAGTATTAATTATTTAACTAAATTTTTTTTTTTATCTGTAATTGCTTGTTATAATTAGTTCACTATAGCAAGTAATTGATTAAGTAATATTAAACATATAGGTGGGTATAGTTCAATGGTAGAACAGCTGTATGTGGAATAGTATATCCTAGTTCGATTCTAGGTACCCTCCCTAGGTAACAAAGAATTATATAGCTATATGGGCTATATGTACTGTTGTTATACATATATAACTAAAAGGGCTATATGTACTGTTGTTATACATATATAGATAAATTTTATTAGGTTATTTAAAAATTGGTTAATTTTTAGATAAACATTATACTGCATGTTTTGTAATTTATCGTCTAAAAGGATAAAACTAGAGAAAAATGTAATTTTACTATTCTATGGGCACAGGGTATAGTAAAATTAATGGGCTATATAGAAGTTTTTCTACATCATCTGTACAAGAAGGTGTAGCCTTAAATACAACTGAAGAAACAGAATCGATGTTAACATTTAAACAACCAACAGAATGACAAGAAAGATGATTTTTATCATCTAATGCTAAAGATATTGGTACATTATATTTAATGTTTTCATTATTTTCAGGATTAATCGGAACAGCGTTTTCAGTATTGATAAGATTAGAATTGTCTGGACCAGGTGTTCAATATATTTCAGATAATCAATTATATAATAGTATTATAACAGCTCACGCTATAATGATGATTTTCTTCATGGTTATGCCAGCTTTAATTGGAGGATTTGGTAATTTCTTATTACCATTAATAGTAGGAGGTCCAGATATGGCATTTCCTAGATTAAATAATATTAGTTTCTGATTATTAGTTCCAAGTTTATTATTATTCATATTCTCAGCTACAATAGAAAATGGAGCAGGTACAGGTTGAACATTATATCCTCCATTATCAGGAATACAATCTCACAGTGGACCAAGTGTTGATTTAGCTATATTTGGTTTACACTTAAGTGGTATTAGTAGTATGTTAGGTGCTATGAATTTCATAACAACTATATTAAATATGAGAAGTCCAGGTATAAGTTTACACAAATTAGCCTTATTTGGATGAGCTGTAGTTATTACAGCTGTATTATTATTATTATCATTACCAGTATTAGCTGGTGGTATTACTATGATATTAACAGATAGAAATTTCAATACTTCATTCTTTGAAGTAGCTGGTGGAGGTGATCCTATATTATTCCAACATTTATTCTGATTTTTCGGACATCCTGAAGTTTATATTTTAATTATACCAGGATTCGGTATAATTAGTACAGTTATAGCTGCATCATCAGGTAAAAATGTATTCGGTTACTTAGGTATGGTTTACGCTATGTTATCTATTGGTGTATTAGGTTTCATAGTTTGAAGTCACCACATGTACACAGTTGGTTTAGATGTTGATACTAGAGCATACTTTACAGCTGCTACTTTAATTATTGCAGTACCTACAGGTATTAAAATATTCAGTTGATTAGCTACATGTTATGGTGGATCTTTACATTTAACACCTCCTATGTTATTTGCATTAGGGTTTGTTGTATTATTCACTATAGGTGGTTTAAGTGGAGTTGTTTTAGCTAATGCTTCACTTGATGTTGCTTTCCATGATACTTACTATGTTGTTGCTCACTTCCATTATGTATTATCTATGGGTGCTGTTTTTGCATTATTTAGTGGTTGATATTTCTGAATACCTAAAATTTTAGGTTTAACTTATGACCATTTTGCAGCTAAAGTACACTTCTGAATATTATTTATAGGTGTTAATTTAACATTCTTCCCACAACACTTCTTAGGTTTACAAGGTATGCCTAGAAGAATTAGTGATTATCCTGATGCTTTCTATGGTTGAAACTTAATTAGTAGTATAGGTTCTATTGTTAGTGTTGTTGCTACATGATATTTCTTAACTATTATATACAAACAATTAACAGAAGGTAAAGCTGCATCAAGATATCCTTGATTAACACCACAGTTATTCAGTGATACATTCCAAGTATATTTCACTAGAAATAATAGTTCTTTAGAATGATGTTTAACTAGTCCACCTAAACCACACTCTTTTGCTAGTTTACCTTTACAATCTTAAGTTTGCCTAAAAAAAGTTTTATTCGTATATTTATTATATGTTTTTTTAGTATAACTAAATAATATATTATTAGTAAATATCCGTTTAAATAATGTTTAAAATAACTATAAAACTTAACTAGTTTTAAAATATATAACACAATATGGGTATATATAATTAGGTATATATAAATAATATTTTTTGCTATATCATAAAAATAAATATTAGTATTTGAGATACTAATTACTAATAATTTAATATTTATATAGTTTAAAGCAATAAAAAGGTATTAGATTATTAGTATTATACGGATGATTTTTGTAAAATAAAAATCTTTTATTTTAGTATATATTTATATATATAAATATTATTAATTATTTAATGTTACAAGCAGCAAAAATAATAGGTACAGGTATAGCTACAACAGGTTTAATAGGAGCTGGAGTAGGTATTGGTGTTGTTTTCGGGGCACTAATATTAGGTGTTGCAAGAAATCCTTCTTTAAGAGGACAATTATTCTCTTATGCTATATTAGGTTTTGCTTTTGCTGAAGCAACTGGATTGTTTGCTTTAATGATGGCTTTCTTGTTATTATATGTAGCTTAATAGCTATATTTATACTATTAATAATAAATAGTGTTTAAATACAATAAAATTGTATTAAATAGATGAAAATCGTAATAATGTTTTCAAACTAAATGATTGTAATAATCATATAATAATTTAAATTATATAATTTAAATTTATAAATAAGATAAATTTCTTTACAATATGAATAAATATAGCTAGGTAAGCTTAAATTAGCGAGGGAGGGAGGGAAGAGGTATAGCTAGGATAAGCTTAAATTAGCTAGGGTGGGTTAGAGGGTAAGTTAAAATTAAAAATGTAGTTGATACTAACCTAATTTATATAAATATTAACACTAAATATATTTATATTAATTACGATAAAATTATAGATTGTTTAATAAATTAAATACATACTCATAGGAGTATTAACACGTAATTATATTTATATTAATTACGATAAAATTATAGATTGTTTTATAAATTAAATACATACTATTAGGAGTATTATATAAGATAATAAGTGTAAACTAAACGAAAAAAAGATAAAAAATTTAAATATGATGGATTTCATGTTAACAATTATTGAAGCTACATCCCAAGTAGTAGAAGATAAGCAAACAGAAAGTGCGAAATATGGACAATATGTTCCAGATCTATCTCGTGTTTCAGCCGGTACTGAGTACTATAAGGATTCTTCGTATTTTGATCCTGAAACAAATAATAATGAAACATATATTATTACAAACAAATCTTACGGTGTAGTAAATATTGAATTTTATGTTCCAGAATTTACCATTAAAGATTATAGTGTCGAGAAACCTTATTATCAAAGATTAGTTAATATTTTCAATGAATATTATCAGAGTAATGCTCGTACATATGTAGGTTATAGATCACAAATATTAGATCATAATAGATTTGATTTTTTATTACGTAATTTTGATAATATTTCTAAAGAAAACTCAAATTTAAATCTAACACTGGATGACCTATTCAGGTTATATTCAGCTTCGTTTGATTCTGCTTGATTGGGGAATAACCAAAGTAAGGAATATACTTATTTAGGTGCTTTTGATCATGTTAAGGATATTCGAGTAGGGCCTAAATGTTCAGAATATTTAAAGAATATAACTATAGAACAGTCTAAAGGTTACCGTGATATTTTAGATCAGAGTGATATTGATTACAGGAAACTTACAAAAGATTATAATGACTCATATCGTAAATCATTACAAGAATCATTACAAGAATCTAGAGAAGTATTAAATAAATCCAAACAAAATTTAGCTAATCAAGCATATAAAGTTGGAAAAATGTACAGAAAATAAAGATTTACATTACATTAAATGTAGTACACTAAAAAAAAAAATAGTAATTTTTATTACTAGCTATTATAGCTAGTAATTTTATTACTAGCTCTTATAGCTCAATGGTAGAGCGGGATACTGTTAATATTTTGATAGATGTTCGATTCATCTTAAGGGCTACAGGTAAGACTTTTACCAATATTTTATTGTTTATTATAAAAGATATATTCTTTTATCCTAACCATATAACCATTTAAAGTATAAATTAGATATAAGAAAATATCAAGATAAAAAAAAAGTCTTACATTGAATTATTACAATCCTTAGGTGATATGTATACAACAGTTACATTTAATTTAGACTATCCTCACCCTTAGAATGAGAACAAATAAAAGATAGTTTAGATAAGGTACCAGTGAATCTAGACAAGAACAAAGGTTTTTCGTATTTTGATCCTAAAACAGGTACGCATGTAACACATTTGATAGAGAGGTAGTTAATTGGGAATATTTATATTGGACCAGACTATGTAACAAAATTTACTGGTGATTTAGCGATCCAGACTCAGACTCCTAGTTATAAAAGATTAGCTTGATTATTTGATAGATATTTTAATACTCGTTCATTTATAGGTCATAAAGGACTAATATTAGATCAGAATAGAGTTGATATTTTGTGTTCTAATTTTGAGTATTTATCTATTTATTACTCTAATATATATGGTATGGAATTACAACAAATACAACACATGGGACTAACATTGGAGAAACTCTTCAGGTTATATATAATTTCGTTTGATACTGCTTGATTGGAAATTAACCGAAGTCTGGGATTAACTTGTTCAGGTGTTATTAATAATATTCAGGATTCTACAATGGGTCCTCTATTTTCTCATTATTTAAGGGATATACCTTTATGACAGTGTCAAATTTACTGTGAGATCTTAACTAAGAGTGATATTGATTACCGTAGTTTTGTAAATTCAGTTAATTATGGAGAAAGTACTAGTAATTTTACATAAATATATAATGCTAGAAAAGCGTTTATAAGATAAATTTATTAACAAGATAAATTTATTAACAAGGTATAATAAATGTAGTAACACTAAAAAAATAGTCTGATGGTGGTTATGGGATAAGTTAAAACTAAAAATGTAGTTGATACTAACCTAATTTATATAAATATTAACACGTAATGATATTTAATAATTATATATTTAAATAGATATAAATCGTAATAATGTTTTCAAAATAAACCTTATAAATATTTAATAAATACTTAATAAAAGTAAAAAAAAAATTTGGATAAAAAATTAAATAAATTTTTCATATTATGACAACAACAACTTTTTTTTTATTTTTAACTCCAGTAATAGGAATATTATTATTGGCGATTAATTTAGTATTCTCACCACACCACGCGTATGGTGAAAAAGATAGTGCATTTGAATGTGGTTTTCATTCTTTTTTAGGACAAAATAGATCACAGTTTAGTATATCTTTCTTTATATTTGGTTTATTATTTTTATTATTTGATCTAGAAATATTATTAGTATACCCTTATGTGGTTAGTGCATATACTAATGGTATATATGGTTTAGTAATAATGTTAGTATTTTTTCTAGCGTTAACATTAGGTTTTGCCTTTGAATTAGGAAAAAATGCTTTAAAAATAGAAAGTAGACAAGTATATAATTTTAATAATAAATCATGAAAAGGATATTCTTTAATCTATAATTAATTTAAGGTGTAATAACTTAAAAGTAAAGGTAAAACTATTTTCACAGTGGATTACGAAATATTACAGTAATAAAAATAGTACTAGAAGTTAGATAAAATTAAAAAATAAGCACGAGAACAAATATAGAAAAAATAAATGACTATACTTAATATTAAAGGTATATATAATACATATTTGGATGCCCCTACACCTTGAGGTTTATTTTTCCAAGATAGTGCTTCACCTCAAATGGAAGCAATAGAAGAATTACACAATAATATAATGTTTTATTTAGCTATTATTTTATTTACTGTTGTATGAATGATGATAAATATTGTAAGAAATTTCTTAGCAAAAAGAAATCCTTTAGCACAAAAATATATGAATCATGGAACTTTAATAGAATTAATATGAACTATATCACCAGCATTTATATTAATATTGATAGCATTCCCTTCATTCAAATTATTATACTTAATGGATGAGGTAATGGATCCATCATTAGTTGTATACGCAGAAGGTCATCAATGATACTGAAGCTACCAATACCCAGATTTTACTAATGAAGATGATGAGTTTATCGAATTTGATTCTTATATAGTACCTGAAAGTGATTTAGAAGAAGGACAATTCAGAATGTTAGAAGTAGATAATAGAGTTATAATACCAGAATTAACACACACAAGAATTGTTATATCTGCCGCAGATGTTATACACTCTTATGCTTGTCCTTCTTTAGGTATTAAAGCTGATGCATACCCAGGTAGATTGAACCAAGCTTCTGTTTACATAAACCGTCCAGGTACTTTTTTTGGACAATGTTCAGAAATCTGTGGTATACTACACAGTTCAATGCCAATTGCTATACAATCAGTTACTATAAAGGATTTCCTTTTATGATTAAGAGATCAAATGGAAGCTTAATTAAATGTATAAGGCGTCTCGAATTAAAAAAAAAATCCAAATTAGTATTAAAAATTTCTACTATAAAATTTATATATATATCCTATTTTGTCATATGGAATATCTATGTAATAACTCAAAAGTACTATCATACGTACGAATATTAATGCGTATTTGTATTTTTTTTACATTATGTGATACATCTATATTAGAATCTTTCAATTTAATATATTCACAGGAACAATTATTTACGGATTCTACAATTTTAAATATGAATCCTACAGGTGAAGGACTTTCCAATAAGGGTCAAGATTATGGAGGATCTTCAAAATATGGATCTTCAAATAATGGATCTTCAAATAATGGATCTTCAAATATTACTACAGGAGGTAAAGATACTACAGGTATTAATAGAAAAATTATGCGTATTGAAGGTAGAAAAGTTGAATAAAATGTTACAGAGGCTAGATATGAAAGTACGCTTAGAGAGCTTGAATGATTAGATAATTTAATGGATCAGCATAATAAGGTAAAGGTACTACGAGAACTAACAACAGCAAATACCGAATTTTTTTGTTCTTTAAAAAGTGAAGGTAGAAGTCAAAATTTTTGACCTGAGGTGTACCATAAGAGCAAACCTATTATAACTCAAGAAGGACAGGTTCGTACTTATTATGAAGAAAATATATAATTTATTTATAACTGTGGTAAAAATGATGAGTTTTGTAAAAGGGGTAGCCATAGGGTTTTTCATAATAAGTTAGAATTGTTGCGTTTCATAGCTTATCACCAAAGATTTTGAGCCCCTAGATATAGAATTTTTCAATATTTTAAAACAATGTAATTAATTTCATAGTGTGCATAGGGATATACTATGTAGGTTTTATTTTAAATTAGAATTTCTTTTATTAATTTAAGGTGGTTGGTATAGTTTAATGGTAGAACAGCTGTACATTGTATTGTATAGTATATCCTAGTTCGATTCTAGGTAGCTTCATTAGTTAACACAGGGTAAATATACGAGTAATATTATGTAAAAAAAAAAATTATTTAAATATTATATCCCACAATATAGATATAGTAAGATATACAAGAGCTATATCCCACAATATATATATATAGATATAGTTATAGATATAGAGCTTATGTTATGTCATACTATATTAATAAAAAGGTACCTTTTTATTAATCTTATATATATATATGTATAGTTAACAAACGTTAAATCATTAGGGAAAAAACGTGTTAATTTAATGGTAAAATGATGTGCTACGGACACATTTATATGGGTTCAAGTCCAATACGCGTTTTCATTTAAAAATTATATAAGCAATAATAATTGTTTTATTTTAAAATTACATAAGCAATAATATAATTTGTAGTATAGATAATCTATGTAAAAATATAAATAGGTAATGAATTTTTCAATATTTTTATTTATAATAGGAATCTTAGGGTTTGTATTAAATAGAAAAAATATCATTATGATGTTAATATCTATCGAAATTATGTTAGTGGCAGCTACATTTTTAGTATTAATTAGTTCATTAAGTTATGATGATATTTTAGGACAAACATTCGCTGTATATATTTTAACAATAGCAGGAGCTGAATCTGCAATAGGTTTAGGAATTTTAGTAGCATATTATAGATTAAGAGGTAGTATAGCAATACAATATAAATAATGTATTTAACATTAATAATTTTACCTTTATTAGGTTCAATAGTATCAGGTTTTTTTGGTAGAAAAGTAGGAGTAAGTGGAGCACATATTATAACATGTGGTTCAGTAATAACTACAACATTATTAGCAATAATAGCTTTTTTTGAAGTAGGTTTTAACAATATACCTGTAACAATAAATATAGCAAGATGATTAGATGTAGAATCACTATATGTATTATGAAACTTTAGATTTGATTCATTAACAGTATCTATGTTAATACCTGTATTAATAGTTTCAAGTTTAGTACACATATATTCTATAAGTTATATGAGTCATGATCCACACAATCAAAGATTCTTTAGTTATTTAAGTTTATTCACATTTATGATGATTATACTTGTAACAGGTAATAACTATTTAATAATGTTTGTAGGTTGAGAAGGTGTAGGTGTTTGTTCATATTTATTAGTAAATTTCTGATTTACTAGAATAGCAGCAAACCAAAGTTCTATATCAGCTTTATTAACAAATAGAGTAGGTGATTGTTTATTAACTATAGGTATGTTTACTATATTATGATCTTTTGGTAATATTGATTATAGTACAGTATTTGCATTAGCACCCTATTATAATGAAAACATTATAACTATAATAGGTATATGTTTATTAATAGGTGCAACAGCAAAAAGTTCACAAGTAGGTTTACACATATGATTACCTCAAGCTATGGAAGGTCCTACACCAGTTTCTGCTTTAATACACGCAGCTACTATGGTTACAGCTGGGGTTTATTTATTAATGAGATCATCACCATTAATAGAATATAGTTCAACTGTATTAGTATTATGTTTATGATTAGGTGCTATAACTACTGTATTTAGTTCTTTAATTGGTTTATTCCAACAAGATATTAAAAAAGTTATTGCTTATTCTACTATGAGTCAATTAGGTATGATGGTAATAGCCATAGGTTTATCTAGTTATAATTTAGCATTATTCCATTTAGTAAATCACGCTTTCTATAAAGCATTATTATTCTTAGGTGCTGGTTCAGTAATACACGCAGTAGCTGATAACCAAGATTTCAGAAAATATGGTGGTTTAAGAGAATTCTTACCTTTAACATATTCAGTTATGTTAATAGCTTCATTAAGTTTAGTAGCTGTACCTTTCATGACAGGATTCTATTCTAAAGATTTCATACTTGAATCTTCTTATGGACAATTCTACTTATCAGGTACTATAGTTTACTTTGTGGCTACTATAGGTGCTATGTTTACTACACTTTATTCAGCTAAAGTTCTTTATTTAACTTTCTTAACTAATCCTAATGGACCATTAGTTAGCTACAAACATGCTCACGAAGGTGATTTATTTTTAACAATACCTTTAATAGTATTATCTATATTCTCAATATTCTTTGGGTATATAACTAAAGATATATTTATAGGTTTAGGTACTGGTTTCTTTGTAGATAATAGTTTATTTATTCACCCTAGCCATGAAATTATGTTAGATACAGAATTTGCTGTACCTACATTGTTTAAATTATTACCTTTTGTGTTTACTGTTTCATTAAGTGTAATTTCAGTATTATTATCTGAATTTTTACCTAAATTACTTATTAACTTTAAATACTCAAAATTAGGTTATAATATCTTTAGTTTCTTTAATCAAAGATTCTATATAGAGTTATTTTACAATAAATATATTGTAGAAGGTGTACTAAAATTAGGTGGTCAAACTACTAAGAGCCTTGATAAAGGTTCTGTAGAATTCTTAGGTCCTTATGGTTTAGAAAAGGCATTATTATCTTTAAGTAATAACTTAGGTAAATTAAGTACTGGTGTTGTAACTACTTATGCTTTATACATATTAATAGGATTAGTATCCTATATTTCATTAATATCTTTTTCTAATTATGATAATAATTTATATATACTAGTAATTTTTGCTTTATTTGTATTATTAAATACTAACTTATCATCCAAAAAATAAAATTATTATTTAAATTGGTTAATTTAAATTTACCCAAAAATTTAATATGCTTTTAATATCTATCCTATCATTGTTACTGTCTAATGCTGTATCTTTTAGGCGTGATACAGCTATTCTCTATTCCAGAGTTGGAATAATTATATTAGTTTATTGTATCATTTTAGCATATAATAACTTTTATATAACATATCTAGATAACGGTATTGGGTTATTTGGTGGTTTATTTTATATATCTGCTATAACACATACTTTTCATATATTGATATTTGTAATAACTTTATTTATTTTGAATATGACGGGATTTTTTCCTAGAAAATTAATATCTAATAATTACATGAGTTTTAACAAATTAATGTTTACAAAATTACAATTTGTTAAAAATACTGCTGTATATAATATAATACTAAAAAAAGGAGAACAATACACTATAATAGAGTATACATTAATGTTATTATTTATTATAACAGGTAGTATATTATTAATATCTAGTAGTGACTTAGTTTCTATTTTCTTATCTATAGAATTACAAAGTTATGGTTTATATTTATTATGTACTATGTACAGAAATTCAGAATCAGCTACTTCAGCTGGTTTAACTTATTTCTTATTAGGTGGTTTATCTTCTTGTTTTATTTTATTAGGTATAGCTTTAATATATGCTAATTTAGGTGTTACATCTTTAGATAGTTTCTATGTTATTAATAATTTAGCTGGTATATTAAATGAACAAGAAATTACTACTTATATACCTTATTGCTTATTATTAATATCTGTAGGATTCTTATTTAAAATATCAGCTGCACCTTTCCATTTCTGATCTCCTGAAGTTTATGATGGTATACCTACAATTGTAACAACTTTTGTAGCTATTATAGCAAAAATATCTATCTTAACTTTATTATTACAATTAGTTCATTATACTAATAGTATTTATATTATTACTCAATATACTTGAACTACAAGTTTATTAATAAGTTCATTATTATCTTTAATAATTGGTACTGTATTAGGTTTAACTCAATTTAGAATTAAAAGATTATTTGCTTATAGTACAATATCTCATTTAGGTTTCATGTTATTAGCATTAACTATAAATAGTGTTGAATCTATACAATCTTTTATTTTCTATTTAATTCAATATAGTTTATCTAATTTAAATGCCTTTATTTTATTAGTATCTATAGGATATAGTTTATATGCTTATAATGCTAATAATATTAATCATAATAACTTAATAGATAAAAATAATTCACCTATACAACTTATAAGTCAACTTAAAGGTTATTTCCATATTAATAGTATTTTAGCTTTAAGTTTAGCTATTACTTTATTCTCATTTGCAGGTATACCACCTTTAATGGGATTCTTTGCAAAACAGATGGTATTCTCAGCTGCTTTACAAGAAGGATTTGTTTTCTTAACTTTAATAGGAGTATTCTCTAGTGTAATAAGTGCTGTTTATTACTTATTTATTGTAAAAACAATGTTCTTTGATGGACATAGTTATACATATTTTACTAATTTAAAAGATTTAAAAATACCTGCACTTGTTCTACAAAAAAACAAAGTAGTTAATAAAATATATTTTGATGATAAATTTGCTTTATCTAGTCCTTTATCCATAACTATATCTATTTTAACTTTAGTTATTCTTTTATTTATGTTTATGCCTAATGAATGATTACATATGTCTAATTTATTAGCTATAGTTTTATTTGTACCAGGTAGTATTTAAATATCTTTAATTATCAAAATTAGTCTACTTATTATATTTATATATTAAATATAATAATCTTAATCCCTATTATCAGGGCCAATATTTGAAGAAAACCACTTTATATAAATAAATAAAGTAAGGGTTTTCTTTAATTAATTTAAGGTGTAATAACTTAAACGTAAAGGTAAAACTATTTTCACAGTGGATTATGAAATATTACAGTAATAAAAATAGTACTAGAAGTTTAATAAAAATTAAAAAATAAGCACGTCAACAAATATGACAAATATAGAAAAAAAATGATGCAAAGGTTACAAGTAGTTAACCCAAATAAAAGGAAACGTTTGGATGAATTAGATAACCAAAATATTTCAGGTCCGGTAGAATCAGATACCCAAAGTGTTTTAAGTTTGGATGATTCTGAATCGGGTGACTCAATTTCTGCGATAGCAGCTGGAGTTAAAAAGATAATAGCTAGAAATGCCGTAGAAATTCCGTGTCATGATCCTGAAACAGGTACGGATATTGTCGACATAAAGACAAAAAGATCTGGTAATATTCGAAAGGGTTTACAATATATTACAAAATATGTTGATCCTTACATACCTGATGCAACAGATAGATCTAAATATGATATGTTATATGATATTTTTATTAAATATTCAAAATCTCGTACACATGTAGGTAATATAGGTGAAATACTTGATTTTAATAGAGTAAAATTTTTATGAAAAAATTTTGATTTTGTTTCTTCTTGATACCTTAAATCCTATGGATTTAGCTTGCTAGACTTAGGACTAACATTGGATGAACTCTTCCATGTATATACAGTTACTTTTGATCCTGCTTGATTGGGTCATAACAAGATTATTTCTGAAAAATATTTAAATGTTGGATATAATGCTGAAAATACATGAACGGGTCCTTTATTTGGTCCTAGATTTTTAAATTATGTTAAAGGTGTATCTACTTTTAAATGTAAAATTTACTGTCTTATTTTAAATAAAACAGATTTTGATTACAATAATTTAATGAATAAAATTAATTTAGATATACCTAATCCTAGTGATTTAATAAATAAAATGGATTTTTTAGTATTAAATGCTAGTGATTTTTGAACAGTTACTGAGGTTATTTCTAATGCTATTAGCGCTATAGGATAAATTTATTAACAATATAAATTTATTAACAAGATATAATAAATGTAGTAACACTAAAAAAAAAAATAGTGTGAGGGTGGTAGGAGGGTAATTTCGTATAAAAAGACATAAAGCTAAATAAATTAAGTACACATAATTATTTTGATTTATAATATATATATGTGTAAACAACTGATATCTAAAAAGGGGAAAATAAGTTTTTATATAAATCCAATAAAAAATAGAATTAATTTTCAAACTAAATGATTGTAATAATCATATAATAATTTAAATTATATCTAAAAATTATAGATTGTTTAATAAATTAAATACATACAAATAGGAGTATTATAAGATAATAAGTGTAAACTAAACAAAAAAAAAAATTAAAAAAAAAATGAGAATTTTAAAAAGTAATCCTTTATTAAGAATATTAAATTCTTACTTAATAGATGCACCTACTCCAGCAAATATTAGTTATTTATGAAATTTTGGATCATTATTAGGTTTATGTTTAGTAATCCAAATAGTTACAGGTGTAACGTTAGCTATGCATTACACACCTAGTGTTGCAGAAGCATTTAATTCTGTAGAGCATATAATGAGAGATGTTAACAATGGTTGATTAATACGTTATTTACACGCTAATACAGCATCAGCATTCTTCTTTTTATTATACTTACACATTGGAAGAGGTTTATACTATGGATCATATAAATCACCTAGAACATTAACATGAATTATAGGTACAGTTATAGTTATTTTAATGATGGCTACAGCTTTCTTGGGTTATGTATTACCATACGGTCAAATGAGTTTATGAGGTGCAACAGTTATTACTAATTTAATGAGTGCTATACCTTGAATAGGTCAAGATATTGTTGAATTTATTTGAGGAGGTTTATACACAGATGAACCACAATGCGGTGACGTATTGTTAAAAATCCTGCTTAATGCTGGAAGATCCCCAATTTTAGGATTTGCATACGACTTATTTTTTCTAATAATTTTATTAATAGGCGTGAAAATTGCAATGACACGGGGAAAATCAGCAGGGGTGAGAAGTATACATACTTCAGAAGCCTCTCAGAGACTACATGCAGGAGATCTCACATATGCCTACTTAGTAGGATTGTTTGAAGGTGATGGATACTTTTCTATTACAAAAAAAGGTAAATATTTAACATATGAATTAGGTATTGAATTATCAATTAAAGATGTGCAATTAATATACAAAATAAAAAACATTTTAGCTATAGGTATTGTAAGCTTTAGAAAAATAAATGAAGTAGAAAAGGTAGCCTTAATAATAAGGGATAAAAACCATTTGAAAAATTTTATTTTACCTATTTTTGATAAATATCCCATGTTTTCTAATAAGCAATATGATTACTTAAGATTTAAGGATGCATTACTTTCAGGTATTATCTACTCAGATGATTTACCTGAATATGTTAGAAGTAATGAACCAATAAATTCTATAGAATCTATTATTAATACATCTTATTTTTCTGCTTGATTAGTAGGATTTATAGAAGCTGAAGGTTGCTTCAGTGTATATAAATTAAATAAAGACGATGACTATTTAGTAGCTAGTTTCGATCTTGCTCAAAGAGATGGGTATATTTTAATATCTGCCATTCGTAAATATTTATCTTTTACTACTAGTATATATCTAGATAAAACTAATTGTTCAAATTTAAAAGTTACAAGTGTAAGATCAGTAGAAAATATTATTAAATTTTTACAAAATGCACCTGTAAAATTGTTAGGTCATAAAAAATTACAATATTTATTATGATTAAAACAATTACGTAAAATATTTAGATATTCAGAAAAAATAAAAATACCTTCAAACTATTAAAAGAGATCATGATATAGTCCGATCAATAAAGAAATTTATTGAGTGTAGTAAGAGGATTTAATTTATATTAAATCTGGAACTACCAACACAAATGCTCTGTTAATGATGCAACATTAAATAGATTCTTTGCATTACACTTCTTATTACCTTTTGTATTAGCTGCGTTAGTAGTTATGCACTTAATAGCTTACCACGATGTTGTAGGATCTGGTAATCCTTTAGGTATTTCTGGTAATTATGACAGATTACCTTTTGCACCTTACTTCGTATTTAAAGATTTAATAACAATCTTTATTTTCTTTATAGTATTATCTGTATTTGTTTTCTTTATGCCTAATGCATTAGGTGATAGTGAAAATTATATTATGGCTAACCCTATGCAAACACCACCTGCTATAGTACCAGAGTGATATTTATTACCATTCTATGCAATATTAAGATCTATACCTAACAAATTATTAGGAGTTATAGCTATGTTTGCTGCTATATTAGCATTATTAGCTATGCCTGTTACAGATTTATCTAAATTAAGAGGTGTTCAATTTAGACCTTTAAGTAAAATAGCTTTCTTTGTTTTCGTGGCTAATTTCTTAATATTAATGCAAATAGGTGCAAAACACGTTGAAACACCATTCATAGAATTTGGACAAATTTCAACTGTTTTATATTTTGCACATTTCTTTGTGATAGTACCTACTTTAAGTATCATAGAAAATAGTTTAGTAGAATTAGCTACTAGAAAATAATTAAATTTTTTTTTATGAAAAATATAGGAATTTATAAATATATATAATATATTTTTATTTTTTATATACATCTTTACATGTATGTTCACTATTGGAGTTTGAGCAGAGGGTTCTGCGTTTCGATTGCAAATCAAAATAAAGGGATTCGAGTTCCCCGAACTCCTAAAGATGTAATAAACCTTAATAATATAAAGTAATATTAATCCTTAAAAGATAAAATTACATAATACTAAAATCTAATATATTTTAAGATATAATATGAGTATATTTATTAAATATAATAACATATAGTTATAAAAACAGCAAGTTTAAATTAAGAAAATGGCAAAATTATATATATTATATTATAATAAAAGTTTTATATAAAAATGAATACACTTATTTCAATACTTGCAGGATTAATTTTACTTGTTCCTTCTTTAATATCAGTAGCATTTATTACTCTAGCTGAAAGAAAAACTATGGCTCTTATGCAAAGAAGAGTAGGACCTAATGCAGTAGGTGTTTATGGTTCCTTACAAGCCTTTGCTGATGCTTTAAAATTATTATTAAAAGAGTATATAGCACCAACACATAGTAATATTTATTTATTTTTCATAGGACCTATGTTAACTTTAAATTTTGCATTATTAGGTTATTTAGTTGTTCCTTTTGGATCAGGTATGTTTGTATCAGATTTTAGTTTAGGTATAATTTATATGTTAGCAGTTTCTTCTTTAGGTACATATGGTATCTTATTAGCAGGTTGATCAGCTAATTCTAAATATGCATTCTTAGGTTCATTAAGAAGTACAGCTCAGTTAATTAGTTATGAGTTAATATTAAGTACTATTATTTTATTAGTTATATTACTAGCAGGTAATTTAAATCTAATAACTATTGTAGAATCTCAAAAAGTAGTTAATTTCGTATTACCTTTATTTCCTTTATTTTTAATGTTCTTTGTAGGTTCTGTAGCAGAAACTAATAGACCTCCTTTTGATTTAGCTGAAGCCGAGTCAGAACTTGTTAGTGGTTTTATGACAGAACATTCTGCTAGTATTTTTGTATTCTTTTTCTTAGCTGAATATGCTAGTATGGCTTTACTTTGTGCTTTAAATAGTATTTTATTCTTAGGTGGTTATTTAAGTATTATACCTCTTAATTTAATTATAGACGTTTTAAATTATTTATTTAGTGTAGATAATTCAATTTTAGAAGCAATATTTACTAATATATCTTCTTCTCCTTTAAATTTAGGATTTAAAACTGTAATTTTAATAGTATTTTTCTTTTGAATTAGAGCTTCTTTCCCTAGAATTCGTTTTGATCAATTGATGTCTGTTTGTTGAACTGTTTTCTTACCTTTAATAATAGCATATGTTGTTTTAATACCTTGTGTTATATATGGTTTAGATGCATTACCTACTCAAATTGTACTATAATCTATTTAATATATATTTATTAATGTATATATTTATAAGCTAAGCATTGAAATAAGCACTAATGTAAGAATAACATAATTTTTGGTCATCTTTTTTTAACAAGTACACAATATAGTATTGTATAGTAATAAAGTAAACTATAAATAGTCATTATTTTCTATTACTTAGTTATATAAAATAGCTTTTTTTGGTATATCAAAAAGTGTAACAAAATATGTATATATACATATTTAATAAGCAGTAAATAAAAAAAAAATAAATATATATATTTATATGTCATTATTATTATTATTAATACCATTAATAGGAATAAGTATTGTAACAATACAGGCAAATTTCGGTTTATCTTTAATTAATAATATAAAAATAAAATCTATAGCTTTAGCTACATCAATAATAAATTTAGTTGTTTCATTAATAATGTTTATACTATTTGACTTTAGTAGTAAACAATTCCAATTTATTGAGGAACACTATCAAATAAGTTATTTTGATATATATTTAGGTGTAGATGGTTTATCGATATATTTTATATTATTAACAACTATAATAATGCCTATAGCAATATTATCTAATTGAAATTCAATCCAATCTAAAAATGTTTTATCATTTGTGGTAATAATGTTATTATTAGAAACATTATTATTAGCTGTATTCTTAGTATTAGATATACTATTATTCTATATCTTTTTTGAAAGTATATTACCACCTTTATTCTTATTAATAGGATTATTTGGTTCAAGTAATAAAGTAAGAGCTAGTTTCTATTTATTCTTATACACTTTATTTGGTTCATTATTCATGTTATTATCTATTTTAGTTATGTCTTCTATAATGGGTACAACAGATTTCGATGCATTATCAAAAGCAAATTTTAATTATGTAACACAATTATTTTTATTCTATGGAATATTTATATCTTTTGCTGTAAAAACACCTGTTATTTTTTTAAACACTTGGTTATTAAAAGCTCACGTTGAATCACCTTTATCTGGAAGTATTATATTAGCAGGTATAGTTTTAAAATTAAGTTTATACGGTATATTTAGATTAATATTACCTTTATTACCTAAAGCTTCTTTAAATTATACATATATTATATATGTAATAGGTGTAATAACTATAATTTATGCAAGTTTTAGTACATTAAGAACAATAGATATTAAAGAACTTATTGCTTACTCTTCTGTATCTCATGCAGCTGTTTATTTAATAGGTGCGTTTAGTAACACAGTACAAGGAATTGAAGGTGCAATAGTTTTAGGTTTAGCTCACGGTTTTGTATCACCAGGATTATTTATTTGTGCTGGAGGTATTTTATACGATAGATCTTCTACTAGATTAATTACATATTATAGAGGTATGGCTCAAATAATGCCTGTTTTCTCCATATTATTCTTTATATTATCTTTAGGTAATAGTGGTACACCATTAACATTAAATTTCTTAGGTGAATTTATGTCATTATATGGTGCATTTGAAAGAATGCCTATTTTAGGTATATTAGCTAGTACATCTATTGTATTATCTGCTGCTTATACTATATTTATGTATAATAGAATAGCTTTTGGTGGTTCATACTCTGTTTATTTTGTAGAAAATATAGGTGATGTAACTAGAAGAGAATTTATTATGCTATTAGTATTTGTAGTATTAACAGTATTATTTGGTATATATCCTGCACCAATATTAGACGGTTTACATTACTCAGTTTCTTCTTTAATTTATACTATTAATTAATTTTTTATAAGTATCTATATACTTATTTATAAATAATATTCTTACTAGCTCAATGGTAGAGCAGAATACTTCTAATATTTTGATCCGAGTTCGAATCTTGGGTAAGAATTATAATAAAAATTACAACTTTTTATTACTTAGCTCTTATAGCTCAATGGTAGAGCGGAATACTGTTAATATTTTGATAGATGTTCGATTCATCTTAAGGGCTTGTGCAAAATTACATATACTAAAATATAATATATTTTAAAGTATAATATGAGTACACTTATTAAATATAATAACATATAGTTATAAAAACAGCATGTTTATATAAAAAATGGCACAATTATATATATTATATTCTAATATTTAAAATATAAAAACTTAAAAAATGGAACAAATATTACAAGCCGCTGCTGATACATATGTAACAGCTACACTTAACTTAGATTTAACCTCACCCTTAGAATGAGAACAAATAAGAAATAATTTTGATCTAGTACCAAGTAATATAAACTTTAACATAGAATATTCGTATTTTGATCCTGTAACAGGTACGAATGTAATACATGATACAGTAAGTAAAGTAAATGGTGATGTTCATCAAGGATATTATCTTACAATGTATAATCCTAGAACTAATCCTATTTCTAGTTTAGATAATCCTTTCTATAAAAGATTAGTTTTTTTATTTGATAATTATTTTGCTACAGGTCGTCCATTTATAGGTCAAAGAGCACTAATATTAGATTTCCATAGATTTGAATTCTTGTTTCAGAATTTTAATCATTATTCTACTTTATACGCTACTAATTTTGGTACGAGTTTAGAACAAAATGGACTATCAATGGAAGCACTTTCCAGGTTCTTTTTAGCTGGGTTTGATTCTGCTTGATTGGGTAATAACAAACTTGTTATGTATCATATTACAGGTGTTATTAATTCAGGTATTGTTAATAATTCGGAGGAATTAAAAATGGGAGGAAAATTTTTTAATTTAATAAAGGATATACCTGTAGAACACTATGGTATGTACAATCAAATTATAGATAAGGCAGATTTTGATTACCAGAATTTTAAAAATTTAGTTAATTATTATAGAACTAATCCTAGTGATTACCAGAATTTAATAAATTTAGTTAATTATAGTAGAGGTAATCTTAGTGATAACGATAATTTAATACATTTAGTTAATCATTATAGAGCTAATCCTAGTGAATACCAGAATTTAATAAATTTAGTTAATGATAATTCTAGTAATTTTTCAGCAATTTATAATGCTAGTGAAGCGTTCCATTCTATAGAAGGTCCTCCTTCTTTAGCAGAAAATTACAATGCTATACAAGGTCCTAGTAATTTAGCAGAAAATAATAATGCTATACAAGGTCCTAGTAATTTAGCAGAAAATAATAATGCTATAGAAAGAACTAGTAATTTTGAAGAAATTTATAATGCTAGAGAGGCGTTTAGAAGATAAATTTATTAACAAGATATAATAAATGTAGTAACACTAAAAAAAAATAGTAATTTTTATTACTTAGCTCTTATAGCTCAATGGTAGAGCGGAATACTGTTAATATTTTTATAGATGTTCGATTCATCTTAAGGGCTACAGGTAAGACTTTTTACCAATATTTTACTATATTGTTTATTATAAATGATATATTCTTTTAACCTAACCTTATAATCTTCAATAGTCAAGATATAAAATAAGAAAATATCAAGACAATTAATAAATATACCAATATGCCACAATTAGTACCATTCTTTTTTGTAAATCAAGTAGTATTTACTTTTGTTATATTAACAGTGTTAATATACGCATTTACTAAATACATATTACCAAAATTTGTACGTATTTTTATTTCACGTATTTACATAAATAAATTATAATATATAATATATATATTATACTAAAAAATTAAACTATAATAAATCTTTATTATATATATCTCAAATTTGAGTTTTCTCTTTTGAAAAAAATAAGTTAATATTTATATGAAATTAAATATAATTTTATGCGTCATTTAGATTTTGTATTAAGTCCATTAGACCAATTTGAAGTTAGAGATTTATTTTCTCTTAACGCAAACTTATTAGGTAATATACACCTATCTTTAACAAATATAGGTTTATACTTAACAATAAGTATTTTTTTAATTTTAACATATAGCTTATTAGCTACAAATAATAATAAAATAATACCTAACAACTGATCAATAAGTCAAGAAAGTATATATGCTACAGTACACGGTATTGTTGTAAATCAAATAAACCCAAATAAAGGACAAATGTTCTTTCCTTTAATGTATGTATTATTCTTATTTATTTTAGTAAATAATTTAATAGGATTAGTACCTTACAGTTTTGCATCAACATCACATTTTATTCTAACATTCTCAATTAGTTTTACTATTGTTTTAGGTGCAACAATATTAGGTTTCCAAAGACATGGATTAAAATTCTTTTCATTATTTGTACCTTCAGGTTGTCCTTTAGCTTTATTACCTTTATTAGTTTTAATTGAGTTCATTTCATACTTATCTAGAAATGTTTCTTTAGGTTTAAGATTAGCTGCTAATATATTAAGTGGTCACATGCTTTTAAGTATTTTAAGTGGATTTACTTATAATATTATGACTAGTGGTATAATATTCTTTGTTTTAGGATTAATACCTTTAGCATTTATTATAGCATTCTCAGGTTTAGAATTAGCTATAGCATTCATTCAAGCACAAGTTTTCGTAGTTTTATCTTGTTCATATATTAGAGATGGATTAGATTTACACTAAATTAAAATTTAGAATATCTATTCATTTATTATTAATAATTATTTTATCACGTTTTATATAACTATTACTATTAATAATTACATATTTATTACCTATACTTACATGACCTAAAGATCAGTCTATTTTACTTTCGTTTTTAACTGCTGTATTAATATTATGATTATTAAGTTATTGGCTTTAGATTAATCTTCTATATTAATATTACCATCTATTAGATTTTGTATGTCAGGTAAATTAAATTCAATTTGTTTACCTTTTTAATTAATAATCTTGATTTTCTTTTTATCTTCAGTAAAGATATCAGGACCAAATGAATTTTCATTGTTAGATAGCAAACTATTATTTATTTTATCGTTAAAAACAGAACAATTAGACAAAGATCTTTGTCTAAAAGGAGTAAATCTAACATTTTTGTTTAGGGAGCTAGGATACCTATATAAATAATTATACATTCTTCTTATATTATACTTTTTACTGGGCATTTAACGACTCCCGGGCGATAGATGGTTCACTTTGGATATATCCCTGTCGGGCCATGAAAACTAGCTAGAATAGTTAATCACAGAAGTAACGTCATCAGGCGAATACCCCTGTAGTCTCACCAAATAATCAATAATAGCAAATAAATAATCAATAATAGCAAATAAATAATCAAGAATAGCAAATAAATAATCAATAATAGCAAATAAATAATCAATATACCCAAACAAAGGCGTTTTCTAGCGGGAAGAGAGAGAGGAGAGTATTTTGTTATTCTAAGAAGAATTGGAGGAAGAAAGAAAAAATATTTGATTAAAAAGTAGTACTGTCGGTGTATTACTTTATAAAATAAATTAACCTGGCAAATATAAGATATAAAAATTTCATGAAAATAGGAAAGTCCAATACTTGTTATACATATATGTTAATATATATATTTATATTAACTTTATATAGATATAAGGATTTAAACAGAAACTAATAATTTATTATAATAATAAATTTCGAACAATAACCCTATGTTTAGTTTTCATTTAGAATTATTGAAAAATAAACAGAAACTGGCTTATTTATATCTTGTAAAAAAACAACAAAAATTATACATAGTAAATGTATATAATACAATATAGGTATGGTATACCAAATAAAAATTTAGAGAGTTTGATGATGGCTCTAACTGAACACTGTCCAAGTACTTGACACATGCTAATCGAACGACTATTTAGATTTTAGATTAAAAATAATCTAAAATTAAGTAGTAGTGGTGTACAGGTGAGTATAAGATAAATTGGCTACCTTGAACTAAGGGAAAAATCCCTTATATTATAAAGGTAATAAAAATCCGGTTTAAGATGTTAATTTTTATCACGGTGAGTAGTAGAAAAGGTAATGACTTCTCTAGCAATAACCGTAGTCGTAACTGGAAAGTTGATCGACCACATTGGGTCTGAAAAAAACCCAATGCTTTTATGTACAGCAGTGAGGAATATTGGTCAATGGCCGCAAGGCTGAACCAGTAACTTGGAAGAATGAAAGTGTATTTGTATAAATACAATAGCGATTAAATCGCATAAAATTCTAAATAGATATTTTATAATGACATAATCTATTTATAAGTCTTGACCAAACTACGTGCCAGCAGTCGCGGTAATACGTAGAAGGCTAGTGTTAGTTATCATTATTGGGTTTAAAGGGTGTGTAGACTGTAAATTAAACTTTAAAAGAGTACTTTTTTACTAGAGTTATATGTGAGAAGGAAGAATTTCTGGAGTAGAGATAAAATTTGTTAATACCAGAAGGACTGGCAACGGCGAAGGCGTCCTTCTATGTAATAACTGACGTTGAGATACGAAGGCTTGGGTAGCAAACAGGATTAGATACCCTAATAGTCCAAGCAGACAATGATGAATGTCATACATTAGAGTAATTTAATGTATAAGCGAAAGTGTAAGCATTCCACCTCAAGAGTACTATGGCAACATATAAACTGAAATCATTAGACCGTTTCTGAAACCAGTAGTGAAGTATGTTATTTAATTCGATGACCCGCGAAAAACCTTACCACAGCTTGTATAGCATATTGTAAAAAATTGTTACAAGCGCTGCATGGCTGTCTTTAGTTAATGTCGTGAGATTTGGTTAACTCCTTTAATTAACGAAAACCCTCACTTTATTTATTTATATAAAGTGGTTCGCTACTACATTGGACCAGATAATAGGGATTAAGACAAGTCATTATGGCCTTAATGCTGTGGGCTATAGACGTGCCACATACGCCTTTACAAAGGGATGCGATATTGTGAAATGGAGCTAATCCCCAAAAAAGGAAATATATGGATTGTAGTCTGTAACTCGACTACATGAAAAAGGAATTACTAGTAATCGTGAATCACCATCGTCACGGTGAATTTTATCTCAGTTAGGTACTAACCACTCGTCAGGCGCTGAAAGAAGAAGATGCAGTAAGTTTGATTTTTTCTGTATAACATTGTATATAATTAGATATATTAATATGCAGGAAAGTTTTCGTATGCAAAACTTTGATTGGTGTTAAGTCGAAATAAGGTTCGTGTAATGGAAATTGCACGGGGAATATAAAAATAAAAAAAAAAATTTATATACATAGATAGATAATATCTATCTATGTATAATCTTTATAAGGTACATTGGAATAATTTCCAACTGGTTCGAATCCAGAAAAAAGATAAGATTTTTTTTTAAGGAAGGGTCCGTTTGTTGGTTTACGGGTTGAGCTGTAAACTCAATGGCTATAGGCCATCGAAGGTTCGATTCCTTTTCTTCCTAATTAGATTATTATTCTAATCCTATCTTGATATTTTATTATTGTATAATATAATGATAGATTATATTTGATTATAATATGAATAATATTTTTTTATTAAATGATTATATTACTAACGGATTTAGTATAAAAGTATTAGATATTCTATATTTATTATCAGCTATATTTGCTTTAATAACTATTATAAGTAAAAACCCTATTGTTGCTGTACTATTTTTAATAGGTTTATTTGTAAATATAGCAGGTATATTAATATTAGTAGGATATAGTTTTATGGGATTATCTTATATGTTAGTTTACGTAGGAGCTGTATCTATATTATTCCTTTTTATATTAATGTTAATTAACATTAGAGTATCTGAATTACATAGAGTAGGTAATAATGATATACCTTTAGCTTTTTTTGTAGCTTTACTATTATATAGAATATTAAAACAAGCATTACCTTGAAATACTATAAATAATAATTTATTCACAAACTTATCAAACACATTTTATGCAAAAGTATTAAATATAGAAGTAACTAATGAATTATCTAATGTTGTAGATTTAAAACAACAAATAGGTTATGTAAGTAGTATAGGTTGAGATAGTACATTAATAGAACCAACACATATAGCTAGTATAGGTAATATAATGTATACAAGTTATTCAATGTGATTAATAATAAGTTCTATAATATTATTATTAGGTATGGTAGGAGCCATAGTTATAACAATAAAACAAAAATAGATTAAAATTACCATAATAATGAGAACTTAAACAATAATTAAAAAATAAAAAAAAAATGATATATAGATCAAAAAGTAATTTTCAAAATCATCCTTTTCATTTAGTGTCACCTTCACCTTGACCACTATTTACTAGTGTTTCATTATTTATATTAACAACAGCTACAGTTTTATTTATGCATGGATTCCAAGGATTTGAGTATTTAGTACCAGTAGCCGTATTTAACGTAATGTATGTTATGGGTTTATGATTTAGAGATGTAATCTCAGAAGGTACATACTTAGGAAATCATACAAATGCTGTACAAAAAGGATTAAACTTAGGAGTAGGATTATTCATAATTTCAGAAGTATTCTTCTTTTTAGCTATTTTCTGAGCATTTTTCCACAGTGCTATTTCACCAAGTGTAGAATTAGGAGCACAATGACCTCCTTTAGGTATACAAGCTGTAAATCCTTTTGAATTACCATTATTAAATACAATAATATTATTATCATCAGGTGTAACAATTACATATGCTCACCACTCATTAATACAAGGTAATAGAAAAGGAGCATTATATGGAACAGTAGTAACAATAGTATTAGCGGTAATATTTACATTCTTCCAAGGTGTAGAGTATTCAGTATCTTCTTTCACAATTTCTGATAGTGTTTATGGATCATGTTTCTACTTTGGAACAGGTTTCCACGGATTACACGTTATAATAGGAACAGCATTCTTAGCTGTAGGATTATGACGTTTAGCAGCATACCATTTAACAGATCACCATCATTTAGGTTACGAATCAGGAATATTATACTGACACTTTGTTGACGTAGTTTGACTATTCTTATATATTTCTGTATATTACTGAGGTTATTAGAATATTATCTCTTAATACACATAAAAATATAATTGTAGAGACTTTAGTTTAATGGTAAAACATGTGACTTTTAATCATTATAATATGGGTTCAAATCCCATAAGTCTTAACAATAATTAAAAATAAATTAACTATATATTAATTAATAATGACTATAAGTTAATGGTAGACTGCTTATTTACCATATAAGATGTGCTGATTCGAATTCAGCTAGTCATAGTATTATATATATATATTAAATTATAATGGCTATAAGTTAATGGTAGACTATTTACCTTCCAAGTAAAGCGTGTCGATTCGAATTCGACTAGCCGTATATAAATAAGTAGGGTTAGTAACTTAATTGGTAAAGGGTTTTCTTGTCGAGAAAAAAGATGTCGGATCGAGGCCGACCTAACTCGTATGTAATAGTAAAAATACTATATTGTAAAAAAATATATATATAATTTAAAGGAAAAGTTGCTATTGGTAGGGTAAGATATTTGCTAAATATTGTGTTTTAACACTTAGATGTTCGATTCATCTCTTTTCCGAAGAGCATAGTTTAATAGGCAAAACCGTAAGCTTCAACCTTATATTTCTTAGTTCGAATCTAAGTGCTCTTGAATATATAAAATAGTATAGGTTCTTTAACTTAACTGGTAAAGTGTATTCTTGATAAGGATATGTTCAGTGTTCGAGTCACTGAAGAATCAAAAAAGAGAGTTGGCTGAGAGGTTTAAGGCGGCTAGCTTGAGTCTAGCTAAAGGTAAAACTTTCATATGTTCGAATCATATACTCTCTGTATCCTATAATAGGATATAATAATTAAATAGGATATAATAATTAAATAGTATAAAATACAGGTTAGTGTCCGGTGGTTGGTCGCTTCATTTGGGTTGGAGATTGTTTATGTTCGAATCATAATAACCTGATATATATATTTAATAAAAAAATATCCCACAATATAGGTGATATGTATCACATACATCTTGAGAAATCAAGGTAAGTATATAAAGAAACTATTATGGATAGTTAGCGCTATATATTTCAAGGTTCATCTAGTAGGCTGCTAGAGATCAAAGAGAAATCTTATAATTAGACAAAGTGAATTGAAATATCTTAGTAACTTTAGGAAAAGAAATCAAACGAGATTATTATTTGGTGTCATCTAAATAATAATAGCCTATGTATATTATATATATATACTAATCTTTAATAATAAGTGTGTAGCTAGTATAATTTTATATTAGTCTAGTTTTTTTTTAGTAAATATAAGAATGACGGATGAATGGTTTTATTTTAATATAATATGTTTAGCTAGTATAATTTTATATTAGTCTAATTTTATATTAGTGTATTGTTAAAGATTAGTATAATAATATATAAGAGTAAAATGGAAAAAAATCTGTTTAAATATAGGGGAACCTTCCTCTAAGGCTAAATAAAATATATAAGCGATAGTGTAGAAGTACCGTGAGGGAAAAAGTTGAAATAGTAGTTTTATAAGCAGCTCAAGTAAAATTTTAAATAAATAATAAGAGTGTACCTTTTGCATAATGGGTCAGCAAGTTAATTTTAGATGCAAGCGAATGATAATATATTAACATATATATATATTTTGCTTAGATAAACCAATTATGAAAAAATGAATAAGTATCTAGGATTAGACCCGAAGGCTAGTGACCTTACCATGGTCAGGGTTGTAAAAGCCCGAACGGGTTATCGTTGTAAAGATATCCGATGAACTGTGGTAAGTTAGTGAAAGACAAAACTGACTAGTATAGCTGGTTTTCCGCGAAACCTATGTAAGTAGGTAATTTAATTAACATCTTAGCAGGTACAGAACTGTGATCTCGGACAATACAAGTGTATTTGTCAATATCGGGGGGTTGTAGTGACTTTACCGGAGAGTATTTGCACTCGGAAGGGCAAAGATGAATGTTAAATAATCGGACATAGTGCGATAAGGTTGTATGTCTAAAGGGAAACAGCCCAGAACAAGAGTTAAGGTTCCAAAATTATTGTTAAGTGAAATTAAGGATGTTTTTTTTCAAAACAATCAGGAAATAGGCTTAGAAGCGGCCATTTTTTGAAGACCTCGTAACAGAGCACTGATTAAATGTTAGATTAAAACACCGAAAATTTAACGGATCTAAAATAATATACCGAAACCTTGTACACATAATATGTGGGGTAGCGGAACATTGGATAAAAGATAAGAATGAATACCTCTAAGAGGTATCATTTAGGAGACTTGGAGTAATAAAATATCTTATCTTAAGATAATATCTTATCATAAGATAATATCAAATCATAAGATAATATCTAATTATAAGATTTTTATGAAACATGGTATAAATATCAAATCATAAGATATACGATAAAAAATTCCAAGAGAGAATGCTGACATGAGTAACGAAAAAGGCTTTTAGCCTCGCCTTAAGCTTATGGCTTCTATCTCAAATCGGTGTCTAAAAATATTAATCAAATGATAATTTTGATGATGTAAAATATATACTTTAAACAGAGTAAAAATACAAAACCTTTAATAAGTAATAAAGGTTCTGGAAAAAGTTTTACGAAGGTTATATATAAACTTCTTTTTAGCATAATTAGTGCAACTTTCTATGGAGTGCATATTTCTATAGAAAGGAGATGTGAGTGTGGAAGTCTCACTAAAAGAAGCTCTATAATCAGGAATATTCACCGTACCTAGAATCTATCCCAAGTGAGCAAGTAGAGTATACAAAGGCGTTTGAGTGAACAATCATTAAGGAACTCGGCAAATTGACTCTGTACCTTCGGAATAAGGAGGGCCATTATTATTAATTTAACATAAATAACAAAAGTTATTTATGATAAAAATTAAATTAATAATAAGAGGAATCATAAAATAATGTTGTACGACTGTTTAATAAAAACACAGCACTCTGCAAAGATGAAAAATCAAAGTATTGAGTGTGATGTCTGCCCAATGTCGGCTGGCTAACGGATTTACCTTGGTTATTAACTGAGGTTTTGAAGGACACCCCGATTAATGGCGGCCTTACCTATGAGGGTCCTAAGGTAGCGAAATACCTTGGCCGTTAAATGCGGTCCTGCATGAATGATTTAACGATGCAACAGCTGTCTCGATGATTGTCTCAGTGAAATTGGAGTAGCAGTGCAGATACTGTTTACCTCTAGATAGACGAGAAGACCCTATGCAGCTTTACTGTTACTAATTAACTTGAGAACAAGTTTAGGATGATTTATAGCGTATAAGGTAGTTGAAAGATAACAATGAAACACCTTTATTCGTATCCTATTATAATCTCTTGATGATTAGGAGGCAGTTTATGCGGGGCACAGATCCCACAAAAAGTACCTGGGTATATCCAAAGTTCATATTGTAAACTTGTATGTTTACATACAAATATTTTAATTTGTTATAGTTATTCTTATAACTATACAGTTACTATTCGATTAAATTCTATATTTATTTTTTTTTAAGTAAGATTTTAACTATATGGTAAATAGATGTATTTTAAACTTTAACCCCCTTGTGGACTTATTCAAGTCCCCTCGGTGGGTCATATTTAAAAGTTTATTGTTATATTAATATAGTATTTGTATATATTAATATGATATTTATTTATACTTTAAAAGTTTAATGGCTTAATCTTGCTTTACTGTTTGACCTACGAGTCTATCAGTCGCGTAAGCGGGGCATATGATCACAAGATGCATTAAGGAAAGGTCTTGGATTATAGAAAAAGTTACGCTAGGGATTTATAACTGTGAGTCCTCCAATATTATAAAATATTGGTAATATATTGGGTAAATTTCAAAGACAACTTATTTTTATTTAAGTGTATTTGAAGCGAAACTTATTTTAAGCATATATTTATCAATAAGATAAATTTAAATAAGGACGTTCAACGACTAAAAGGTGAGTATTGCTAACAATAATCCTTTTTAAATGCCCAACATCTTTATTAACTAACTAATATAAAATTTATTGTATAATAATTATTATTTTTATAATAATGTAATAGACTTGGTTTACCAAGCTTAGTATTATATAATTAATTATATATAATTAATTATATTAATATTTTTATATGCTAAAGATATGTTAAATATTATAAAATCAAAATTAAATACTACATTTAAGAAAAAATCATTAAATAGTCCTAATGTGACTATATATAATAGAGATGTAGTACCTGCAGTAAGAAATTGAAAAAGTAGTATATATGCTTATAACAAAAATGCTATAAGTTTAATACCTATTAAGAGTAAATTTGTTATGAAATTGATTAAAGGGTATTTTAATTCATACCATTTAGAATTAGAATCATTATTAAGAAAAGAAAGATTACGTCGTAGATTTAGAAAAATATCTACTAATAGAATATTTATTAGTGATGGTGAATTTAAACATACTAACGATAAAGTAAATATAACATTATATGTATATAATAAACAAAAACTTAATTACTTATTAAAACTTAAAAAAAGATATATAAATCTATTTTCAAAATCAAAATTCACAAGAAAATTGAAATTAATTAGAAATATAGGTCTAAGTATATTAAGACAACAAAAAGAAAAAAGTACAATATTAGCAAATGTTTTACCTAAATACAACTCAGAAGTATATTTAGTACAAAATATTTATTATAATAGATTTATAAAGAAAAGTTTAAAAACACTAAGATATTACATGCTTTATAAACAAATACTTTATATAAATAAAGCTAAATTCGAAAATTCTTATTTACAAGGATTAATAAATTTAATAACAAAGATTTATAATAAAAATGTAGAATTTAATATTATAAATTTAAAATATTTCTATTTTAATAGTAATATTTACTCACAACCATTAGAATTAAAATTAAAGAAAAAAAGAAATGTGTTAAGATACCTTAAAGTTTTAATTAGAAAAGCAAAACTAAAAAATATTAAATTAGTACAAAAATCAAACAAATTTTTTACAGTTAATAACTTTTCTACTAATAATCTAATAAATGGTTTAATGCAGCAAAATAAAACAAATACTGAATATCTTAAAAAAATTATATTAAATAATATAAAATACAAAAGAGTATCAGGTGTTAGATTAGAAGCTGCTGGTAGATTAACTAAACGTTTTTCTGCATCAAGATCACAACGTAGAACTAAATATAAAGGAAATTTAGAAAATGCTTATTCTTCTATTAAAGGTTATCCAACACCGGTTCTAAGAGGTAATTTTAAGGCTAATTTACAACGTACCGTAATAAACTCTACATCTCGTGTAGGAGCATTCGGAGTTAAAGGTTGAGTAAGTGGTACTTAATAGGTAATATATTTATATTTTCTCTTCCTATAATTAGTTAATAAAGATGATGAAATAGTCTGAACCGTTTTGAGAAAAATGGAAATAAAAGTATAATAGACGCGCCTATGCGCGCTGATTCAGTCGCCTTAGGCGGCGTCCTAATCTTTTATGATAACACAAATTGAACAGGCTAATTTGCGCAAGAGAGTACAAATTGAGTGCGCGGTTTGGCACCTCGATGTCGGCTTAGCTCATCCTCATGCATGCAGAAATCATGAAGGGTTCGACTGTTCGTCGATTAAAGAGCTACACGAGCTGGGTTTAATACGTCGTGAGACAGTATGGTTTCTATCTTCTAGAGGAATTTAAAGTAAATTAAAGATAGCCCCTTCGTACGAAAGGAGTTGGGTATATTGATCTCTGGTTTACCTGTTGTTTATGGTATATATTATTTTTTAACTTAAAATTTTATATCGAGTACTTATACTGAAGTATTTTGATCCCATAGGCATGGCAGGAAAGCTACATCAGTTAAAGATAAGTGTTGAAAGCATCTAAACGCGAAGCAAACTTTATTATACTTTTTAAACGTAGTAGAACACTACGAGTATAATTGTTATTAATAACAATTAATAGGCTTTGGTTGTAAGAATGAAAACATTTTTAGATACAAAGTACTAATTATTTTTATAATACTAGTTAATAAGCATATCATTATTAAATAAATAACGCCTTTTTAGCATAAAAGTAATGCAACCGTTTTGTAATCGGTAGAAGTGAGTGCGATACTTGCATTAGGCTATTACAATTAATTATTATTTGTAATTTAATATATAAAGACCCAATGGTCAAGTTTGGTTAAGACATAACATTTTCACTGTTAGTGCGGGAGTTCAAATCTCCCTTGGGTTAAAAGAGATTAGCTCAGTTGGTAGAGCTGTCGCTTTACACGCGAAAGGTCAGGTGTTCAAGTCACCTATCTCTTAATGCGGGTTAATGTAACAGTAACATATATGGCTCATGCCCATAAAATTTAGGTGCGAATCCTAAGTCCGCAACCAAAGGCTATAGCTTAATCGGTAAAGCGAACCACTCATGATGGTTTGAGTAAATGTTCGAGTCATTTTAGTCTTATATAATCCGAGTGCTGGAATTGGTAGACAGTCTTAACTTAAGCTTAAGTGGCGCAAGCCGTAAACGTTCGACTCGTTTCTCGGGTATATTAGGGGTTATAGTTTAACTGGTAAAACGGCGATTTTGCATATCGTTATTTCAGGATCGAGTCCTGATAACTCCAAAAAAAAAA
>Ga0207877_10099_pt1 | contig 29554 bp, 33 predicted proteins | sample LinPmetageLP29_FD_184046 | JGI IMG/M metagenome (GOLD analysis project Ga0207877, IMG submission 184046) | Marine viral communities from the Pacific Ocean - LP-29 (SPAdes) | ecosystem: Environmental > Aquatic > Marine > Oceanic | place: Pacific Ocean | collected 2009-08-23
TCAGAAGTGAGGTCGTTATGCTGACGCTCATCACGGGTCAACCGGGTAACGGTAAGAGCCTCTATACGATCGCGACGGTGGAAGCGAAACGCCAGGCCGAGAGTCGGCCGGTGTTTTATCACGGCATCCCTGAGCTTTCGCTGCCGTGGTCGCAGCTGGAAGACCCCACGAAGTGGCACGAGTGCCCCGAGAAATCGATCATCGTGATCGATGAGGTGCAGAAGGTCATGCCGCCCCGGCCTTCCAGCTCGAAGCCGCCGCAGCACGTGTCGGAGTTGGAGACGCACCGTCACAAGGGTTTCGATCTGTTCTTCATGACGCAGGACCCGAGCCTGGTCGACAACCATCTGAAGAAACTTGCGGGTGAGCACATTCACCTGGTGCGTCAGTGGGGGCGTCAGAAGGCGGACTTGTATAAGATGCAGAAGGTGCAGGACCCGACGAACGCGAATCTCAAGCGCGCGTTGCATAGCACGTTTCCTTATCCGAAGCGGGTTTTCGAGTGGTATAAGTCCGCCGATGCGCACACGCACAAGAAGTCGATCCCGCGTAAGTATTACCTGCTGTTCGCGTTGCCGGTGATGGTCGTGCTGGCGCTGGTGGTGGGCGGTTACATGCTGTGGAGGGTGTCGCATCCAGCTGGAGCGGCGCCGAAGGTTGCGACCGCTGGTGGTGTGCCTGGTCTTCCGGGGGTGCCTGGTGCGCCAGGTGTGCAGGGCACGCGAGCTGTGCCGGTGACGGCGGCGGAGTACATGGCGAGCTACACGCCGCGCGTCGCTGGCCTGCAGTACACGGCGCCGGCCTATGACGAGCTCACCAAACCGACGCGGGTGCCGGTGCCAGCGGCTTGCGTGCGGATCCGGGGCGAGTGCGAGTGCTGGACACAGCAGGGCACGCGTCTGGAGACCACGGTGCAGATCTGCGACCAGGTGGTGAAGCGTGGTTTCTTCGAAGCGTTCGAGCCAGACGGCCAGAAGCCCAAGGATGTCGAGCGCCCGCAGCTAGCTCCAACTGCGCCGCCACCCCCGCAGGAGGTTCGCGTCGCGCTTGACGTTTCCGGACCGTCAGAACGAGCTGCAGCTGCAGCTAAAAAACGCACGGTGGTGGGGTCGGGCAAGCCGCGCAGGGTGGACGAGCTAGGCGCGTTTGCGGACGGTGACCGAGCGGAGTAGCCCCTGTAGCAGATGGCCGTCGTAGTCGTACACGCGTGCGACGAGCTGGCGGAAGGTGCGGCAGACGAATTGCTTGCCGTCCGGGCGGGTCCAGACGAAGTGCGAGGCGGCGCGGATCAGGCGGCGGATGGGCAGGCGCAGCGTGAGCTGCTCCCAGGGGCGAACCACAGGGGTGCATTGCAGAGTCCGCCGATCAGGGAGAGGGAAAGCTGTTGCATGGTGGTCGCCTTTCAAAGTTACCGGGCCGCTAGATTCGGAGTCCCGGCGTCTGATTCTCTCGGTGAGCTGCCCGGGGCTGCTGTTGTCACCGTTCCGCTGAGTTCTTCGTCCCGCGAACATGAGAGCGGCGGCTCTGTGGGACGTGGAATAAATGGAGGGGACCCGCTGGCGGTTTTTTGCCAGTGGGGAGGCAGCCGTTTATGCCGCGAAAGCCCACAGAGACGACGCTATGTTCGCGAAAGGGACGGAGAACTCGGCGGAACGGTGACAACCCTGGTGAGCGAGCTGGGAGGCCGCGCGCGGCGAGCGCGCTCTAGGGCGAAGCCCTCTAACTGGTCCTTGGACGCGTCAGGCGGGCCGCTGGGCGATTTTTTCGACGGAAGGGATAGTGAGGGTAGTGCGTGAGAGCTGAGCGCGCAGCGGGACGGAGCGGCAGCGAGGGCACGCGGCGCGCGCAGCGCGCCGCTAGACTTGAATTACTAACACTTTAGAACCAACGCAGTAACCGCAAGGCTTTGCGGACGATGGACCAACATTGAAGGGTCCAAAAAAAGAATGCCCCGGCGAGGTCTGCAAACCTCCCGGAGCGTGTGCACAACCGGAAACGTTCAGGCATCGGTCATGCTGAAAACCACAATAGCACAAAGCTATGATGATCGTCAGTTCCATTTGTCCGCAGAACAACTGCGCCAGATGGGCATGTGCGATCCAGAGCATCCCGCCCTCGTCTATCAGCAACGCAAGGCGGAGTTGCTGGAAGCGGCAGGCTTCCGCGAAGAGTCGATCCGTGACGACATCATCGTGCGCGTTCGGCGCTGGCCCGATGGGCAACGCGAGGTGGTTGGCTACCCGGTCCGCTGTCACTACAAAAACCCGTTTGAAGGCAAGTTCGGCATCTCGATTTCGAAGGCTCGCGCCAAGCGTGGTGAGTCAGAGGATCAAGAAAAGTCGATGGCGTCGGCTATGCAGCGGGCACGCCGTAAGGTCCGTGAGTTGGCAAAGACGGCTCGTCTCGATCATCTTTTGACGCTGACGTATCGCGGCCTCATGGCCGACCGTGAGCGTGCTGCAAGGGACTGGAAAGCCTTCGTCCGTCGCGTTCGTAAAGACTCACGCTTGGTGCGCGAGGGCGATGCGTTTCACTTCGTTGCTGTGATCGAACACCACAAGAGTGGAGGCATCCATATACACGTGGGCGTGCGCGGTTGGCGTGATGCCATCGCGCTGCGCGATGCGTGGCATGCAGTGGTCGGCAAGGGCGAAGGCAATGTCGATATCCAAGGTCCGAAGAGCAAAGGCCGTAGGCGCATCGTGGGCGTCCATCGCGTTGCTGCGTACCTGAGCAAGTACATCACGAAAGGAACGCACCACAAGCTAAATGAGCGGCGCTACTGGTCAAGCAAGGGTATCGAGATACCGGAGCGCGAGACGATTGGACAGTTTCGCGCTGACACGGATGATGCATCGTTTCGCGAGGGTATGGATGCAACGATGCGTTACCTCGTGGAGAGCGGTGCCAACTGGCAGGGCATGAGTACCTACGTGTCGCATGGTCGGAAGTGTTTCTGGTTCAGCCTGGCGGAAGATGGCTTCGTGGTTGATGCTGAGCCGGACGGTCTGGATTTGGACGAGATAGAATCTGCCGATCCTATTCGGCGGAGTTCATCGTGAGAGTACTTTTCCTGCTGTTTATTGTGGTGCTTGTAGTTGCGGTGTTGGCTGCAATCGCCAAGAGTAAGCGGGGGATGCTGGCTTCGAAAACTCAGGCTGCGTTGTTGGCATCGAAACCGGCGTTGATGGATAAGTGGGAAGCGGAGTTGTATGAGCGGCTCGTCGTTGCATTGAAGGCGTCGCACGTTTTTCCGCAGGTCGCCATGTCGGCGTTTTTGAGGGAAGCGGAGCGCCGCAATGGTGGTCGGAATGCGTTCGCACAGAAGTACGTCGATTTTCTGGTGTGCGAGCGACGCACCTTTAGACCTCTGTACGTGATCGAGCTTGATGGACGTTCGCACGGGTCCGTCAAAGCGAAGGCGAAGGATGCGGAGCGTGACGCGATGTTGGCGTCTGCGGGGATTCCGGTGAGGCGGTATACGTCATCTAAGATCGATTTCACTGTGATTCTGCGTGACCATATCGAGATTGTTGGTCCCGCGTCGGTTGCGCAGGTAGAGCCTGTTATGCCGCGTCCAGCAAGCTCGGCTGAAGCCGTTCGTGATGGCGTTTAATTGCACGCTTGATGCTGCTGATGTGGGTGCTGTAGCGGCGAGCTAGCGCCGTCTTTGTCCATGCTCCGGTGAACCATAGTCGGAGCATCTCGGCTTCTTCCTCGTCGGTCATGGCCGTGGGTCTGCCGAACTTTACGCCGCGTCGTGCAGCGGCTGCCATCCCTACCCTTGTTCGCTCGCGGATCAATTCCCGCTCAAACTCGGCAAACGCGCCGACCATGTGAAAGAGCATGCGCCCTGCTGGCGTGCTGGTGTCGAGTGACTCGGTGAGCGAGCGGAATTGTGCGCCGGTGGATTCGACGCGCTCGATGATGGTGAGCAGGTCCTTGAGCGAGCGCGCGATGCGGTCGAGCTTGTAGACGACTACGGTGTCGCCCTGCCCTATGGTTTGCAGCAGCGCTTCAAGCTGTGGCCGTTGGGCCATGCTTCCGCCGCTGCGCTTCTCGGAAAAAATAAAACCGACGCCAGCTTTCGCCAATGCGTCGGTTTGTGCGTGAGTCTCTTGTTCTTGCGTTGAGACTCGGGCGTACCCGTACAACATAGACCCCCTGAAACTGTTGTTTCTTGGGATTGTACGATTGCCCTAGCGGTATGGCGGAGAGGGTCCTTTTTGAACCCCTCGCATACTGCCTAGCGCAAGGTTCAGGCGGCCAGCCTGTTCCTCGGTTTCGCGGCGCTAAGCAGCGAGCGAAAAACCTTCTTTACCGCGTCCAGCATGCCCTTGCGGCGGGCGTCTTCTAGGGCGACGGTCTTCAGTGCTTCCATAGCGCTGACGCTCGCTTCCTTCGCCATGATTAGCGTGGCTGTGTAGTCCGGCAGGCGTTCTCCGTTGGCGTATCGGCGCAGCGTCGGCTGTGGAATGCCCATGTCATGGGCGGCTTTGTTGACCGGGCGCTGGTGCAGCGCTAAGGCTATGAATTCGTCATAAGTCATAGAAAACTCCAATTGGTTGGCTTGTTCCGTTCGGAATAATATCGCTACGTCTATTCCGATCGGAACAAGTCCGTTTGGAATGGATGGTTAACCATACACCAAACCGGCATCTGAGAGGACCGGTCAACCGATAGGAGCAGTGCCATGCAAAAGAACCGCGTCGTTGTTGATATCCACGCCATTACTGTCCGTGAGGGCACGTCGAAAAAGAGCGGGCAGCCGTACCACATGGAAGAGTGCGCGTGCATGACTACCACGGAGTACACCACTTCGGATGGGCAGGTCATCAGCGAGACGATGCCCGGTATGGTGATGCTGCCGAAGCATCTGAACGGCAAGGTTCGTCCGGGCAAGTTCGAAGCGACGATTGGTCTCGGTCAGTTTGAGGGCAAGTTGACGCTGCGCGTGGTCGATCTCGTTCCGGTTGAACAGCAGGTTCGTCCGCCTGCCAACGCACCCAAGGCGCAAGCTGCTGCGTCGTAATCGATAGTCCGCTACGGCGGGCTTTTTCAGTTTACGGAGGACGCGATGTTGCTCCCCTTCCTTTCCTACATCGGCTGTCGTTGGGCGGCCCGCCGTTTGGATCGCAAGCGCTTCGCTCGTCCGTACATGGTCGCGGCCAAGCGTTCACGTCGCCTGTGGCATCTGGCCGATTGGCTCGGTCTCTAAGTTCCCTGGTCGTCGCGGTGAGCAACGTGGCGGCTTTTTTCAACCTCTCGATATGGAGGAAACCATGCTCAAGAAAATCGCTGTTGGTCTGGCTTCGCTGGGCGGTGCTGTTGCCGCGAACGCTGCTGTCGATCCGTCCGTCACCACGGCCCTGACCGGCGCTGGTACGGATGCGGCTACGGTCGGCGCTGCGGTGCTGGTGGTGATCGTCGGCATCTTCGCTTTCAAGATGCTGCGCAAGGCGCTGTAATGGCCTCGGGGGCGCTGGTTGGCGCCCGTTGCTTCTCTTCCAACGCGGAGGCAACGGACGCGGTGTATAGCGCGGCCCCGATCGGTCAGAGCGTGGGACAGACGACCTACGTATCGGAGTTTGTGCAGTCCTCCGGTTCGTGGGTCGTTCGTCGTTCTGTGATTGCGCAAGACGGCACGGTGACGCAGTTGGCGGATGCTGCCGCGCCGTCGCTGTCGTTCCCGGTATGCGATACGACCGCGCAGTTTACGGACGGCATGACCGTTGGCTGGGGTGTGGTGGCGGCGATGGTGGCCGCCTGGGCGGTGGTGGTGCTTCGCAGGGGGCTGTGATGCTGGCGACGGACTTTTGGACGTGGGCGGGCTTTCTGGTGGTGGTTCTGCCCGCCTGCGTCGTGTTCTTTTCTCTCGGTGGGGGTGAGTGATGCGAGCGCTCTTGCTGTTGCTCTGCATGGTTGCGTCGTCCGCGTGGGCGTCTGCGATTCCGGTTTCGTTGCCGCCTAACCTGACCTCTGTGGCTGGGGGTATCGCCACGAATGGCGCGGTGTCGATGGCCGGCGGTTCTGCGGCTGTCACGTTGACGACGCAGGTTGACGGCCAGATGGTTCGCATCCCTGCGGTCATGCGCATGGCGGCGAATGCTGGTCAGGTGGGTGTGGCCGCGATGCGGATCAACCCGGCCGGGATGATCGCCTCTTCGATCCTGTCGTACATGATTCAGTACGGCATCCAGAAGTGTGCTGACGGTACGTGGTGTCACACCCAGCCTTCGTCGGTGCCTGCTGGGCAGATTGATCCGACGTCGACTGGTTGGGGGAACGTGTCGACTGATCGCTCTGAGTGCTATCAGAGCACGAGTTGTACCGCACAGCAGGCGTGTGATGTGTACATGATTGGTCAACCGCCTGGGAATACGATTTCGATTGTTCAGATTGGTCCTTCGGTTGCGACGTGCACGATTGTGACGGCGAGTGGTCAGTCGTTTGGCGTTGGCAATATTGCGAAAGCCTCTCCGTATACGCCGCCGCCTGGCACGCCGGTTCCAGCCACGGATGCGGATTGGTCGAAGGTGCCGATTACTGGTTGGCCGGACCAGATGACGGATGATTTGTCGGCTGTGCCTGGTGTGCAGTTGCCGGTGACCGTGACGCCTTCTGTCGACCACGTTGACGTTCCGCTTGGCTCTCCGGCCACCGACCCAGTGACGGGCAACCGGTACCAGACCAATGCGCGCGTGACGCCCAATCAGAACGACCCGCGTACGGCGGATCTGACGGTCACCAAGCAGCCGGTTGACGCGAACGGCAATCCGGTCACCGATCCCACCACGGGTGCGCCGAAGCCTCCAGAGAAGCCGACCGATCCGTGCGATGGGCATGAGTCGCGTGTCGGCTGTATGGATGCCGGAAGCGCGCCTGATCCGGAGGCTATTGCGGAGAACAAGATCAACGTGAATGTCACGCCGGACAGCGGGTGGGGGCCTGACAACGGGTCGTGTCCTTCCGGGACGTTTTCGGTGCGCGGCTTCTCGTTCTCCACGCCTTGGGGGCCGGTGTGCAGCTTCGCGTCGATGATCCGGCCGCTCGTGATTGCGGTCGGCTGGGTGGCAGCGGCGTTGATCGTGGTGGGTATCGGACAGAAGGGAGGTGAGTGATGCCGGCTCTTGCAACGTTGTTGGTGGCTCTGGTTGGGCCGATGGCTCGGCGGTTGTTGATCTCTCTCGGGCTCGGGCTTGTGACGTTCGTCGGTTTGAGCGCGGCCGTGAATGGAGCGTTGTCGGCCGCTAAGGGTGCGCTGGGTGGTCTGACCGGGCCTGTGGTGTCGCTGCTTGCGATGGCGGGTTTTTTCACGGCGCTGTCGGTCATTGCCGGGGGCATCGTCGCGCGGGTGTCGATGATGACGCTACAGAAGTTCGGGCGGGTGACTGGGTCATGAGCGCGACGCAACCTATCACTCTCATCACGGCTACGCCGGGCGGTGGTAAAACGGCGCTCGCTGTCCAGATGATGGCTGAGGCGGTGAAGCAAGGTCGGCCGCTGTTCATGCAGGGCATTCCGGAGCTGCGCTTGCCGTACATTCCTCTGCCGCCGGTTGTTGAATGGACTGAGACGCGCGTCGATCCGGAAGACCCGGATCAGCGCTCGCTGCCCTACTTCACGTTCCCGGAGAAGTCGCTCATCGTCATCGATGAGGCGCAACGAATCTTTCGCGTGCGGTCGGCTGCGAGCCATGTGCCGAACCACGTTGCTGCGTTTGAGACGGTGCGGCATACCGGTGTCACGTTCCTGCTGATTACGCAGTCGCCCGGCTTTCTCGATTCGCATATCCGCAAGCTGGTTGGCCAGCATATCCACCTGCGCGATGTGGGGCTGCTCGGTCGCTGGTGGTACGAGTGGCCAGAGGTCGGCAACCCGGAAGCGTTCAAGTCGGCTCCGATCAAAAAGAAGTGGTCGTTGCCGAAGTCGTCGTTCGGGTTGTACAAGTCCGCGAGTCTGCATATCAAGCGCAAGTACAGCATTCCGCCTGCGATGGTGGTGATGATCGGCGCGGTACTGCTCGCAGTGCTTGCGATCTGGCGCGTTTATCACCAAGTCGAAAAGAAGGTGCATCCCAATGCTGAAGTCTCTGCAAAGGCTGGTGCGCCAAGCGCGGCCAGCGGTGTTGTGGGCGCTGGTGTTGTTGCCGGTCCTTCTCCTCGTTCCAGCGATCCGGCAGAGCAGCTTGCGGCCTTTGTTCCTGTGGTGCCGGGCCATCCTGAGAGTGCTTCTGCATATAGCGCGCTGAGGGAGGTTAAGACGATGCCGCGCGTGGTTGGTGCGGTATGCATGGGTGATCGCTGTCAGGCGTTCACGCAGCAGGGCACGGATGCGGGTCTTGATCGCTCGCAGTCGCGTCGGTGGCTTGCAAATCGTCCGTTCGATCCGTATCAGGAAGTGGTTCCAGCGTCGGCGTCGGAGGCAGTGCGCGAGCCTGCTTTAGCGCCTGGGTTCGATTCATCGCGTGAGCCGGTGCCGGCAGCGGCGGCTGCGCGTGATGGTGCTGCGGAGTGGTCCGGTTACGGCGGTGATGGGTTGATTCGTCACCCGAAGCCCGTGCAGTCGATTGCGCGCAACTAGCGTCGGGAGTGTTCCCGCCTTTGCTCTGGCGGTGATGGTGGTGCGATAGCAGGAAGAGAGAGTTTGTCGCGCGGCCAGCGCGGCCAGCGGGGACCGAGCAGCGGGTATCACCACAAAGGTGTCCACTCAGCGCCACAAGCAAACACCCCCTCTCTTGCAAGCCCCTCCGACGCGTTTGGCGGGCCTATGGCGCGTTTTCCGAAGGTGGTGGGTGGGTAGGGATGGGGACACGCTTCGCGCGACACGCGTGACGGAGCGTAGCGACGGCAGGCGGGGCGCGCGCAGCGCGCCCCTAGACTTGAATCACTAACACTTGAGAACCGAGCCAGTAATTACAAGGCTCTGCGGGTAGTGGACCAACATTGAAGGGTCCAAAAAAGAATGCCCCGGCGAGGTCTGCAAACCTCCCAGGGCGTGTGCACAACCGGAAACGTTCAGGCATCGGTCATGCTGCAAACCAAGATAGCACAAAGCTATGACAATCGGCATTTCCATTTGTCGGCAGAGCAACTGCAACAGATGGGTGTCAAGGATTCCGATCTTCCTGCCCTTGCGTATCAACAGCGCAAGCGTGAGTTGCTTGAACAGGCGGGCTTTGGCGAAGAGTCGATTCGTGATGACATCATCGTCCGCGTGCGGCGCTGGCCGGATGGGCAACGCGAGGTAGTCGGCTACCCGGTGCGTCGTCACTATCAGAACCCGTTTGAAGGCAAGTTCGGTATCAACATCCCGAAGCCGAAGGTGAAGCGCGGGGAGTCCGAAGATCAGGAAAAGTCGATGGCGAGTGCCATGCAGCGTGCTCGCCGTAAGGTCCGCGAACTAGCGAAGACGGCTCGCCTCGATCACCTGCTGACGTTGACGTATCGCGGTCTCATGGCTGACCGTGAGCGTGCTGCGAGGGACTGGAAGGCCTTCGTGCGTCGTGTTCGCAAAGACTCTCGGCTTGTGCGCGAGGGTGATGCATTTCACTTCGTCGCTGTGATCGAACACCACAAGAGCGGTGGCATCCATATTCATGTTGGCGTGCGCGGTTGGCGCGATGCGATTGCACTGCGCGACGCATGGCATGCCGTGGTGGGCAAGGGTAACGGCAACGTCGATATTCAGGGTCCGAAGAGTAAGGGCCGTAGGCGCATTGTGGGCGTCCATCGCGTTGCTGCGTACCTGAGCAAGTACATCACCAAAGGAACGCAGCACAAGCTCAATGAGCGGCGTTATTGGTCATCCAAGGGGATAGAGATACCTGAGCGCGAGACGATCGGGCAGTTTCGCGCTGGTACGGATGAAGAGTCGTTCCGCGAGGGTATGGATGCAACGATGCGGTATCTCGTGCAAACCGGCGCCAACTGGCAGGGCATGAGCACTTACGTATCGCATGGCCGCAAGTGCTTCTGGTTCAGTCTGGCAGAGGATGGTTTCGAGTTAGACGATGCGGTGTGCGATGTAGAGGACGACGAGAAATATTGCGGACCACACTAGCAGTTTGGTCGCCCAGGTTGTTTCGCGGCTCTTTGCTGATTGAACGCCTGCGCGTTGTTTGCTCGTCTTGGTCGCGCGCGCTCTACGGAATTGTTTTGGGAAGTAGCGTGGGTCTCGGTTGTTGTTCGTCATCAAGTCCCCCTTGGTTATGCAGCGTCCAGCAGGCTAGGTTGCTGACTTGCTTCGTGGCGCTTAATTGCACGCTTGATGCTGCTGAGATGCACACCGAACTGCCGTGCGATTGCGGATCGCGTCATCTTTCCCTGGTGCCATAGGCGGATCGCTTCTGCCTCGTCCTCGCGACTCAGGGCATAATGCCTGCCTAGCTTCACACCTCGTTTCACTGCGGCTTCCATGCCTGCGCGCGTGCGCTCTCGAATCAGTTCGCGCTCGAATTCCGCGAAGGCTCCGACCATGTGAAAGAGCATGCGTCCGGCCGGTGTGCTCGTGTCGAGTGCTTCGGTGAGCGAGCGGAACTGTGCGCCCTTCTCTTCGATCCGTTCGATGATGCGGAGCAGGTCCTTGAGCGAACGGGCAATGCGGTCGAGCTTGTAGACGACAACGGTGTCGCCTCTTTTCAGCAGGCGTAGGAGCTTTTCTAGCTCGGGCCGTCTGGCGGTTGTTGCACCGCTTCTCTTTTCGGAAAAAATAAAACCGACGCCTGCTTTCGCGAGTGCGTCGGTTTGAGCGTGAGTCTCTTGTTCTTGCGTCGAGACTCGTGCGTAGCCGTACAGCATAGACCCCCTGAAACGTTGTTGTTTCTGGCAGTCTAGCTTGGCTAGGCAGGTATGGCGGAGAGGGTGGGATTCGAACCCACGGTACCGTCGCCGGTACGCCTGATTTCGAGTCAGGTACATTCGACCACTCTGCCACCTCTCCGGTAACTGGGTCGCTGAATCGCGAAACCGCGACTATAACAGAATTTTTCCGGCCAGATCAAGAGGGCCCCGGCGCCACTCGATCAAACTGCGGGCTTCAGCACTTCCTGGCCACCCAGATACGGGCGCAGTGCCGTCGGCACCGTGACCGAGCCATCGGCGTTCTGGTAGTTCTCCAGCAGGGCCACCAGCGTGCGGCCCACGGCGAGACCCGAGCCGTTGAGCGTGTGCACCAGCTCAGGCTTGCCCTGCGCGTTGCGGAAGCGCGCCTGCATCCGGCGCGCCTGGAAGTCGCCCATGTTGGAGCACGAGCTGATCTCGCGATACGTGTTCTGCGCCGGAATCCACACCTCGATGTCGTACGTCTTGGTGCTGCCGAAACCCATGTCGCCGGTGCACAGCACGACGGTGCGGAACGGCAGTTCCAGCTTGCGCAGGATGTTCTCGGCGCAGTTCGTCATGGCCTCCAGCGCGGCGGCCGAGGCTTCAGGCTGCACGATCTGCACCATCTCGACCTTGTCGAACTGGTGCTGGCGGATCATGCCGCGCGTGTCCTTGCCGTACGAACCGGCTTCGGAACGGAAGCACGGTGAATGGGCCGCGAACATCATCGGCAGCGTATCGGCGGCCACGATCTCGTCGCGCACGAGGTTCGTGAGCGGCACTTCGGCGGTCGGGATCAGGTAGAAGTTCTCGACGCGCTCGCCGTCTCCCTCTTCTGCGCTGTGCCCCATCTTGCGCGGCACGCGGAACAGGTCTTCCTCGAACTTCGGCAACTGGCCCGTGCCACGCATCGAAGCAGCGTTGACGATGTACGGCACGTACGCCTCGGTGTAGCCGTGCTCCAGCGTGTGCGTGTCGAGCATGAACTGCGCGAGTGCGCGATGCAGACGCGCCACCTGCCCTTTCAGGACGGTGAATCGTGCGCCCGACAGTTTGGCGCCCGCGTCAAAATCCAGCCCCAGCGCGGCGCCCAGGTCTACGTGGTCCTTGACCGGGAAGTCGAACGTGCGCGGCGTGCCTTCGCGGCGCACTTCCACGTTCTGCGTCTCGTCGCGGCCGGCCGGCACGCTTTCGTGCGGCAGGTTCGGGATCGACAGCATCAGGTCCTGCACCTTGGCCTGCACCACGTCAAGCTGCGCGGCAGACGCCTTCAGCTCGTCACCGATGCCCGATACCTCGGCCATCACGCCCGATGCGTCCTCGCCCTTGCCCTTGAGCATGCCAATCTGCTTGGACAGGCTGTTGCGGCGGGCCTGCAGCTCTTCGGTGCGGGTCTGGATGGCCTTGCGTTCCGCTTCGAGCGCGGCAAAGCCGGCCACGTCGAGCACGTAGCCGCGATCTTTGAGGCGCGCGGCGACGGCGTCGATGTCTTTGCGCAGCAGTTGGATATCAAGCATGGTGGAGAAAAAGGAAAGCGAAGATTGCGAGCGATCTGAATGACCGAAGAGGCCGATTTTATCGTACCGGCCCGTAGGGATTATTTGTTGCAGGAGGATTTGTCCTGCTCGGCATGCCACTGCGCATCCAGCTCGCGCAGGTGCCGCAGCTTCTCGCCAATCTTGCCTTCCAGGCCGCGCGGCGTCGGCACGTACCAGTTCTGCGCGGGCAGATCGTCGGGAAAGTAGGTTTCGCCAGCGGCGTAGGCCTCGGGCTCGTCATGCGCGTAACGGTAGGCATGGCCGTAGCCGAGTTCTTTCATCAGCTTGGTCGGCGCATTACGCAGGTGCACGGGCACGTTGCGCGACTTGTCCTGGCTGACGAAGGCCCGCGCCGCGTTGTAGGCGTTGTAGCCGGCGTTCGACTTGGGCGCGATGGCCAGGTAGATCACCGCCTGGGCCAGCGCCAGCTCCCCTTCCGGCGAGCCCAGGCGTTCGTACGTTTCCGCGGCGTCGAGCGTGATGCGCCCGGCGCGCGGGTCCGCCAGGCCGATGTCTTCCCACGCCATGCGTACGATGCGGCGCGCAAGATAGCGCGGGTCCGCGCCGCCATCGAGCATGCGGCAGAACCAGTACAGCGCGCCGTCCGGGTCGGAGCCGCGTACGGACTTGTGCAGCGCGCTGATCTGGTCGTAGAAGGCGTCGCCGCCCTTGTCGAAGCGGCGCAGATTTTCTGACAGCGCAGAGGCCAGCAGCGCCTCGTCAACGGCGGGCACCGCATCGCCATCCGCTTGCGCGCGCGCGGCGCGGGCCACAATTTCAATGTTGTTGAGCAGCTTGCGGCCATCGCCGTCGGCCGACGCGACGATGGCGTCGAGTGCGGCGGGCGTCCACTCCAGCCCGCCCAGCTCCTGACGTGCACGTTCGGCAAGCTGCTTCAGCTCGTCGTCCGACAGGCTCTTGAGCACGTACACCGCAGCACGCGAGAGCAATGCGCCGTTCACCTCGAACGAGGGATTTTCCGTCGTCGCGCCGATGAAGGTGAACAGCCCGCTTTCCACGTGCGGCAGGAAGGCATCCTGCTGGCTTTTGTTGAAGCGATGGACCTCGTCGACGAACACAAGGGTGCGGCGGCCGTGGGCACGAAACTGCTCCGCACGCTCCACGGCCTCGCGGATGTCCTTGACGCCAGACAGCACGGCGGACAGCGCGATGAATTCCGCGTCAAACGCGTTGGCCATCAGCCGCGCCAGCGTGGTCTTGCCCACCCCGGGCGGGCCCCAGAGGATCATCGAATGCGGCTCGCCGGAGGCGAAGGCCACACGCAGCGGCTTGCCCGGCCCCAGCAGATGCTGCTGGCCGATCACATCGTCGGCGGAATGGGGGCGGAGGCGCTCGGCCAGCGGCATGTGGGCGGGCGCGTCCGGGAAGAGAGATGCGGAAGCGTTCATGCGGGGATTGTCGCAGAATCCGCCCGCCGGCCGGTTCCCACGGCAACGTCAGGCAGCGCGTGCGTCCAACGCCGGCTCCTCTGCGACCGGGCTGCTCCGGCCAATCCACCATCAGCACGCAGCTGTCCACGCTCGAAACCCGCCTGGGCTACCGCCTATGCGAACGCGGCCGCAGCGGCTTCCGGCTCACCGCGCGCGGCGAACGCTTCGTCGATTCCGCACGCAAGCTGCTGGGCGCGCTCGATGTCGTCAGCGCAGAGGCCCGCAAGGTGGGGCGTACTCTGGTCGGCACGTTGAATCTCGGATTGATCGGTCATGCGCCCATCAACGCGAATGCGCGCATCAGTCAGGCCATCGAGCGCTTTCGGGAGCGCGATGAATCCATGCATTTCATGGTCTCGGTGCGCCCGCCCGGGGAGCTGGAAGGACTGCTGCTCGACAACAAGATCCACATGGCGATCGGCTACTTCTGGCACCGTGTGCCGGCGCTGGACTACACGACGATCTTCCACGAGACGCAGCTTGCGTATGCGGGACGCGGCCATCCGCTGTTCCGCAAGGCTGGGGACGTGACGCCCGCGCAGGCACTGGCGCACGCGTGGGCGTGGCGCAGCTATCCGCTGCCCGAAGCGGCGGGGTCGCCGGCCGAGCGGCCGGTGACTGCGGTGGCAGACAACATGGAAGCGGTGGCAATGCTGGTGCTGTCCGGCCGGCACCTGGGTTACCTGCCGGAGCACTTTGCGGCGCCCTATGTGGCCCAGGGCCTGTTGACGCCGTTGGCACCCGCTGCCATGCGCTACGAGGTGCCGTTCGACATGGCGGTGCGCCGCGACGCCCGGCGCAATGATCTGCTGGCCGCCTTCATCGCTGACATGAAAGCGGCCCACGCCTGAAAAGGCGGGGCAATCCGTCAGTTCGATGCCCGCTGTACCAGCCCCATGAACGCCTTGGCGGGCAGCGGCCCGTGACACGATTGCGCGCCGTTGGACGCACGCAGCAGCAGCCACACGTTCTCGCTGGCCGGCGGCTGAATCACGAACGGCTGACGCGCCGAAGCCTCGGGCAGGCGCGGATCGGCCGGCGCCTGGATCGGCACGACCTGCCCGGCGTGGCCCTTCACCAATGCGCTGCACTCGGCGCTGGGCAGCTCGGTCGCGTGCAGAAAATCCTTGTTGACCAAGGCCTCGGCCAGCACCGTGTCTGGCGCGGTGAGGAAGGAATCGACGTCAAAACGGGACGCACCGGTGGAGGCACATCCCGCAAAGACGGCCGCCGCTGACGCAGCGACGGCAACAGCGGCTGCTCGGTGCAGCGACGTGGTGAACGGCAAAGGCATGGTCGGTCTCCTGGTCGAAAACCGGCCTGCACGCGTCATTGCTTGATGACGTCGGCCCCTTTGGGCGGCGTAAAGCGGAACACGTTGGCCGGCAGTTGCGGATTCTTCTGGATGTTCGAGAACGTCAGCAAGGTGGTGTTCCCGAAGGCGTCGCGCAGCTCCATCCCCTGCAGCTCGCCGCTGCGAAAACCGATGGCGATGCGCTGGAACTGGGTGTCCTTTGCCTTGGGGGTGAGTTCGACCCAGTCGATGCCGTCCTTGGTGCCGCCTTCCTTAAGCGTGAAGTTTTTGGCCAGATCATTGCTGCCAAACAGGATGGCAGCGGGGCTGGAGCCCAGCGACGCATCAAGCTTGCGCTCCGTGATCTGGTTCAGGTCCTTGTCGAAGATGTACAGCATCTGGCCGTCGGCCGAGAGCTGCTGTTCGTACGGCTTCACATAGCGCCAGACGAAGCGGCCCGGGCGCGAGAAGACAAAATCGCCGTTGGACGTCCCGGCCACGCGCAGCGGGCTGCCGTTGGTGCCGCCCTTCACCTGCCGTTGCACGAACTCGCCGCGCGCAGTGCTGACGTTGCTCACAAAGGCGTTGAGCTGTTCGACCGCACCTGCATAGGCGCCGGCAGACCATGCCGCCAGAGAGACCAGCCCGGCGGCCATCAGGTGACGCGCGTTCAACACAAACATAGGAATCCCGGTTTCAGTTGATCTTGTTGTTAGTGGCCGGCAGCGACGGAACATTCCGCCCGTGCGGTAACGCGATGTAACGGCAAATGCGCGCAGCGCGCGGGCAGCGTCATTCCTCTTCGACGACGTTGCCGTTGCGGTTGGGCGCCAGGATTTCACGGTTGCCGTTGCCCGACATGGCGGACACGAGCCCCGCCTTTTCCATGTCTTCGAGCAGGCGTGCGGCGCGGTTGTAGCCGATGCGCAGGTGACGCTGCACCAGCGAGATCGACGCGCGGCGATTCTTGAGCACCACATCGACAGCCTGGTCGTACAGTGGATCGGCCTCGCCGCCGCCCGCACCCACAAGGCCAGCACCGCCACCCAAGCCATCGCCGCCGCCCTCGCCATCGGCCACACCGCCTTCGAGAATGCCTTCGATGTAGTTCGGCTCGCCTTGCGCCTTGAGGTTGTCGACGATGCGGTGGACTTCCTCGTCCGACACGAACGCGCCGTGCACACGCACCGGCAACCCGGTACCGGGCGCGAGGTACAGCATGTCGCCCATGCCCAGCAGCGCTTCGGCGCCCTGCTGGTCAAGGATGGTGCGCGAGTCGATCTTGCTGCTGACCTGGAACGCGATCCGCGTCGGCACGTTGGCCTTGATCAGGCCCGTAATCACGTCCACCGACGGACGCTGCGTTGCCAGCACGAGGTGGATACCGGCGGCACGCGCCTTCTGCGCAATCCGCGCGATCAGCTCTTCGACCTTCTTGCCGACCACCATCATCAGGTCGGCCAGCTCGTCGATCACGATGACAATCATCGGCAGCTTGTCGAGCGGCTCCGGCGCATCTGGCGTCAGGCTGAACGGGTTGGGAATCTTTTCTTCGCGCGCGGCGGCTTCTTCGATCTTCTTGTTGAAGCCGGCCAGGTTTCGCACGCCCATCTTGCTCATGAGCTTGTAGCGGCGCTCCATCTCGCCCACAGCCCAGTTGAGCGCGTGGCCGGCTTGGCGCATGTCCGTCACGACTGGGCACAGCAGATGGGGAATGCCTTCGTAGATGCTCAGTTCCAGCATCTTCGGGTCGATCAGAATCAGGCGCACCGCGTCGGCCTTCGCCTTGTACAGCAGCGACAGGATCATCGCGTTGATCCCGACCGACTTACCTGAGCCCGTGGTACCAGCCACCATGCAGTGCGGCATCTTGGCGAGGTCGGCCACGACCGGCTTGCCGGCAATATCCTTGCCCAGCGCCAGCGTGAGCTGCGATGCGCTCTCGTTGTAGACCTGCGAGCCGAGAATCTCCGACAGGCGCACCGCTTGGCGCTTCGGGTTCGGCAGCTCCAGGCCCATGCAGTTCTTGCCTGGAATTGTCTCCACCACGCGGATCGACACCAACGACAGCGAACGCGCCAGGTCCTTCGCCAGGTTGACGATCTGGCTGCCCTTGACGCCCGTGGCGGGCTCGATTTCGTAGCGCGTGATGACCGGGCCCGGATAGGCCGCCACCACCTGCACTTCCACGCCGAAATCCTTGAGCTTCTTCTCGATCAGGCGCGAGGTGAATTCCAGCGTCTCGGCGCTCACGGTTTCCACAACCGGCGGAATCGGATCGAGCAGCGCGAGCGGGGGCAGGTCGGAATCGTGAATGTCGACAAACAGCGGCTGCTGCTTCTCGCGCTCCACGCGCTCGCTCTTGACCACGGCGGTCGGGCGCACGATCTGCACCGGCGGCGATTCTTCAATGCGCACTCGGCGGGTTTCGACCACTTCCTCGCGCTCGACCTTGGCCGCCTCGCCGATGGCGCGGTCCTGTTTGCTCTCGCGGCGCGTCTTGAAGCCGACGAACAGCATCTCGACGCCGGCGCCGATCTGCTCGGCCAGGTTCAGCCACGAGAAATGGAAGAACAGCGACAGCCCGACCAGGAACGTGAACAGCAGCGCAAGCGTGCCGCCGGTAAAGCCCAGCGAGTGCTGCATCGCCCCGCCGATCACATCGCCCAGCACGCCTCCTGGCGCACGCGGCAGCTTCATGTGCAACGAGTACATGCGAATGGCTTCCAAACCCATGCTGGAAGCCAGGATGAGCGCAAAGCCGATCCACGTGACACTGGCATCAACGCGCGGCATGGAGGCGCGCGGCAGGCGTTCGTCCGACATCAGCTCGCGCCAGCCGCGCCACACCTTGCGCACAAGCAGCACCGCCCACCAGTAGGCGGACGCGCCAAAGACAAACAGCAGCAGATCGGCCAGCCACGCGCCCACGCGGCCGCCCAGGTTGCGGATTTCGTCGACCTGGCTGGCGTGGGTGAAACCGGGGTCGGCCCGGTTGTATGACAGAAGAATGATCAGGAAGGCGATGGTCACCGCCAGCAACAGGAACCAGCGGACCTCCCCCAGCAGCCGCCCAATGCGGGACGGCAGTGCGGACGGATCGGTGCGGGTTGTCGGAGTGGTGGAAGCTCGAGCCATGCGGGAGACGGGTGCGCCGCTTGGACGAGGCCGCGCGGCTTGGGACAGCACAAATACGATGCCAACGATTGTAACGCGGCCCTATCACCGCCATTGGAATTTACAACCGGGCGGACGAGGGGGTGCCACTTTATAATGGCGCCCATCACCCTTACCTAGCCTGCACGGCGGCGCTCCACCCCTCGTGCCGCGCACACTCAGAACGCATCATGGCAAAACACGCAAAAGTGCTGATCCTTGGCTCCGGCCCCGCCGGCTACACGGCCGCGATTTACGCTGCCCGGGCCAACCTGAACCCGGTGCTGGTCACCGGCCTGGCGCAGGGCGGCCAGCTCATGACCACCACCGACGTGGAAAACTGGCCCGCTGACAAGGAACACCTGCAGGGCCCCGAGTTGATGCAGCGCTTCCTGGAGCACGCTGAGCGTTTCAAGACCGAAGTGCTGTTCGACCACATCCACACCGCGCATCTGAAGGAAAAGCCGATCCGCCTAGTGGGCGATTCTGGCGAATACACCTGCGACGCGCTGATCGTCTCCACCGGCGCTTCGGCCCAATACCTGGGCCTGCCGTCGGAAGAAGCCTTTGCGGGCCGCGGCGTGTCTGCATGCGCCACGTGCGACGGCTTCTTCTACAAGGGCCAGGAAGTGGCCGTGGTGGGCGGCGGCAACACCGCCGTGGAAGAAGCGCTTTACCTGGCCAACATCGCCAGCAAGGTCACGCTCATCCACCGCCGCGACAAGTTCCGCGCCGAACCGATCCTGATCGACCGACTGCATGAGCAGGAGAAGAAAGGCAAGATCGAGATCAAGACCAACATGGTGCTCGATGAAATCCTGGGCGATGAATCCGGCGTGACGGGCGCCCGCCTGAAAGGCACGCACGAGAACGAAGGCAAGACCGAAGAGATCAAGCTGGCGGGCGTGTTCATCGCCATCGGCCACAAGCCGAACACCGACATCTTCCGCGGCCAGCTCGACATGAACGACACGGGCTATATCCGCACGAAGAGCGGCCTGGACGGCATGGCCACGGCCACCAACATCCCGGGCGTTTTCGCCGCCGGCGACGTGCAGGACCACATCTACCGCCAGGCCATCACCAGCGCCGGCACGGGATGCATGGCAGCACTGGACGCCCAGCGCTACCTGGAAAGCCTGGAATAAGCTGCACCGCCCCAGGTTTCCCGGGCGCAAACAACGCGGCCGATGGGTGACCATCGGCCGCGTTGCCATGTGCGGCACCTTCGTATAATCGACACACGCCCCACCCCGGTGTGCTCGCCTGCCTTCACCATGAAACGCGCCCCTTCCCCCGCCAACAAGCTCAGCCTGACCGATCTGGCCGGCCTGCGTGACCAGCTCAAGCATGAGACGCAAGCACGCGAAGCCGAACGCCAGCGCGCCGAAGCCGCCGCACGCAAGGCGGCCGAAGAAGCCAACGTGTTCCGTGCCAGCATCGGCGAGGTCAGCGCGCTGCGCCAGAACAAGCGCGTCGAACATCCGCGCAATCCGCCCGCGCCCGAACCCGTGCACTCGCGCGCCGAAGAGCAGACCGTGCTGCGCGATTCCCTGTCGGATGAATTCGACGTGGACAACTTACTCGAGACCGACGACACGCTGTCCTACCGGCGCCCCGGCATTGGCGACGACGTGCTCAAAAAGCTGCGCCGCGGCGAGTGGGCCACGCAAGACCAGATCGACCTGCACGGCATGCGCCGCGAAGAAGCCCGCGAGGCGCTGGCCGCCTTCCTGCGCCGTGCCGTGCAGCGTGGCATCCGGTGTGTGCGCGTGATCCACGGCAAGGGACTCGGCTCGCCCGACAAAACGCCGGTGCTCAAGGGCAAGGTACGCTCGTGGCTGGTGCAGAAGGAAGAGGTGATCGCCTTCGTCGAGCCGCGCAACACGGCGGGCGGCGCGGGCGCGGTGCTGGTGCTGCTGCGCCAGCCGTACGGCTCCTGACGCGCAGCCCTCCTTACACCTGCTCACAACAAGAACAACACGCACATGCACGTGACCCGCCTGCAGTTGGTGATGCACTGGGTGGAGATCCTCGCGGTCTTCTCGTTTGCCATCTCGGGACTGGCCGAGGCCAAACGGCGCCGGCTCGATGCCGTGGGCGCGTTCATCGTCGCGTTCCTGACCGCGTTTGGCGGCGGCACGCTGCGCGATCTACTGCTGGATCGGCGGCCCTTCTACTGGATCGAGCACGAGCAATACCTGCTCGCGCTGTTCGTGATGAGCCTGTTCGCCAACTGGGTGATCCGGCTGGTGAGCCAGCTGGTGTCCGATCGCGTGCTGATCGTGGCCGACGCCATCGGCATGGGGCTCTTTGGTGTGCTCGGCACGCAACTGGCGCTTGATGCGGGCGTGCCGATCTTTGTGTCGGTGATGATGGGCGTGATCACGGCGGCCTTTGGCGGCCTGCTGCGCGATGTGGTCTGCAATGAAGTCCCCATGCTGCTGCGGGACAATCACCCGTACGCAACGTGCGCGTTTCTCGGGTGCTTCCTCTACGTCGGGCTGACGCAGACGGACCTGCTGCCAAGCGTGTCCGTGGTGATCGCCACGCTGGCGATCGTGATCGGCCGGCTGGTGACGCTGCGCTGGAACATCACCCTGCCGCGTTGATCAGGCGCTGACCGGCGCGAGCGCGCCGGCCACGGGCAGCGGCTTCAGACCGCTGCTTCGTCCTTCTCACCGGTGCGGATGCGGATCACCTGCTCCACCGGCATCACGAAGATCTTGCCGTCGCCGATCTTGCCGGTCTTGGCGGCCTTGACGATGGTGTCGATCACGTTTTCGACCTGGCTTTCGGCCACCACCACCTCGATCTTGATCTTCGGCAGGAAGTCGACCACATATTCCGCACCGCGATACAGCTCGGTGTGGCCCTTCTGGCGGCCAAAACCCTTGACCTCGGTGACGGTCAGACCGGTCACCCCCACGTCGGCGAGCGACTCGCGCACTTCGTCCAGTTTGAAGGGCTTGATGATGGCGGTGATCTGTTTCATGGGTGTCTCGCTCACTAGTTGGTGAAGTATTCAAGCGTCCAATAATACTGGAGCCGGTTAATGCGCACATCCTGGGCGATGCCGGCCACCGTTTGCAGCAGCGTCGGATCGTCGGGAAAGTTCTTCAGCACATCATGTTCGCTGCCATCGCGCAAGGGGCGGCGCTGCCACGTGTTGCCATGTTGGTCGCTGTAGGCAATGGGCGTGCTGGAGCCAAACACATACAGGTTGTCGAACCACAGCACACGCACGCCGGGCCCCAGCGCGCGATGCAGCCGTTCGACGTGCTGGCGCAAATGCTGCAGCGGCACATGCGACCACCAGCAGCCCGCCGTCATCACGTCAAACGTGCCGGGCGCGAACGGCAGCGCATCGTTGTCCGCGCGCACAAACGACGCCCCGGCGATGCCTTTGCCACGCGCAACGCGCAGCACGGTGTCGTTGTAATCCGCGCAGACGATGCTGCGCGCATCGGTCATCGGCTCGGCCCAGAAACCGGTGCCGCACGCGAGATCCAGCACCCGCGCGCCGCGCGTCAGATCATGCACGCGCGCCTTCAACCGCGCCAAATCGCCCTGCCGCTCGGGCTTCGTATAGATGCGCTCATATTCAGGGGCGCGCTTGGCGTAGTAATCGAGCATGCCGGGGGCTTACTCTTTGAAGCGCGACGTAATCGGATACCGCCAGTCGCGCCCGAACGCCCGCGGCGTCACGCGGATGCCCACCGGCGCCTGACGCCGCTTGTATTCGTTGATCTTGATGAGGCGCACGATCTTCTGTACGTCGGCCTCGGCAAACCCATCCGCGATGATGTCGGCCACCGGCTGGTTCTGCTCCATGTAGCGCTGCACGATGGCGTCGAGCGCATCGTATTCGGGCAGGCTGTCCTGGTCGGTCTGGTTCTCGCGCAGCTCGGCCGATGGTGCGCGGGTCAGGATGCGCTCCGGAATCACCTCCGACAACGAATTGCGGTAGCGGCACAGCCGGTAGACCAGCGTCTTGAAGATGTCCTTGATGACGGCAAAACCGCCGGCCATGTCGCCGTACAGCGTGCAGTAGCCGACCGCTATTTCACTCTTGTTGCCGGTCGTCAGCACGATCCGGCCGCTCTTGTTGGACAGTGCCATCAGCAGCGTGCCGCGAATGCGCGCCTGGATGTTCTCTTCCGTCGCATCTTCGGGCAGCCCGCGGAACTCCTCCGCCAAGGCACCCTTGAATGCGTCGAACATCGGGCTGATGGCGATTTCGTCGTACTGCACGCCCAGCCGGGCCGCCATGTCGCGCGCATCCACCCACGAGATATCTGCCGTGTAACGCGAGGGCATCATGACCGCGCGCACGCGATCCGCGCCCAGCGCGTCGACGGCAATCGCCAGCACCAACGCTGAATCGACGCCACCCGACAAGCCGATGATTGCGCCCGGGAAGCCATTCTTGCCGAGGTAGTCGCGCACGCCCAGCTTGAGCGCTTCGTATACCTGGGCTTCCAGCGGAGGCTCCGGGACGATCGTGCCCGGCAGGGCGCGTCCGCCATCGAACTGAACGTAGCCGACGCCCTCCACAAACTGCCCCATCCGCACGACGACGTTGCCTTCGGCATCAAGCACGAACGAGCCCCCGTCGAACACGAGTTCATCCTGCCCGCCGACGAGGTTTGCATACACATGCGGCAAGCCCGATTCCTTCACACGGGCACCGATGATCCGCTCGCGCAGGTCTTCCTTGTCGAGGTGGTACGGCGAGGCGTTGGGGATCAACACAACCTGCGCGCCGGCGGCCTTGGCATAGGCCGTGGCCGTGGCGTACCAGGCGTCTTCGCAGATGATGACGCCGAAGCGCGTGCCGTCCACTTCAAACACAAAGGGCTCGGTGCCGGGCTGAAAGTAGCGCTTCTCGTCAAAGACCTCGTTGTTGGGCAGTTCAAGCTTGTCGTACCGGCCGACCACACGGCCGTCAAGGGCCACTGTGGCGCTATTGGTGGGCTTGGGCAGCACGCCGGGCGCTGGGGCTTCCAGCGAGAGTTGCGGGTGCCCGATCAGCACGTGCAAGCCCGGGAATGCCGCCAGCTCGGCGATGAGCGCATCGAGCGCGCGTGCGCTGGCGTCGATGAACGCCGGGCGCAGCAGCAGGTCTTCGGGCGGATAGCCCGTGAGCGACAGTTCCGGTGTGAGCAGGATGCGCGCACCAGCCTGGTGCGCTTCGCGCGCGGCGGCGACAATGCGGGCAGCATTGCCGGCGAAATCGCCGACGGTGCAGTTGATCTGGGCGAGAGCGACAGAGACGGTCATGGGGGCAATGTGGATTGCAAGCGCGGCATCCGAAGCTCGAATTAGAATCGGCGGCATGACCTCTCGCCCCCTTGCTCCCGAGCCTCAAGCGCGCGCTGGTTCGCGACACGAATTGACCGATTATCGCACGCGACTTGTGACCGATCTGCGTGACATCGGCCGCGATGCCTGGGATGCCCTGCTCGCCCTGCAGCCCGAGGCAACGCCTTTTCTGCGCTTCGATTTCCTGCACGCCCTGCATGCGAGCGGCAGCGCGTCGCCCGACACCGGCTGGTCGCCGCAATACCTGACACTATGGCAAGACGGCCCCGACGGTGAAGTGCTCGCCGCCGCTGTGCCGCTGTATGTGAAAGGTCACTCCTATGGCGAGTACGGTGACCTATGTACTATAACTAGACGTGACCAACTGACCGGGTAGCCGTCAAGCCGCTGCCGAAGGAGCGGTGAGCCATGGCTAGTGTACAAAGGCACACTTGGGCACAAACAGTTGTCTCTCTTGCCACTAGGCAACGCCACTATGGCGTCCTCAAAGAACGCAAAAAGACACTAGACTTTGCCGCGCTGCAAATTGCGCGCGGGGGATTCTTCGAAGAAGCCATCAATGATGCGGATGCGCCTCTCCTTGTCGACTACGTCAATCCGCTGTGCTCTGCGTTACCACAGCTCTGCAAGTCTCCCTATATCCGCGAAATCCTGGGCACGCCAACGAGCAAGCTCACTGTCCGCGATATCCACTCCCTATTTTCCGCCTGCGAAGACTTCGTAGCCAACGCAAAAGTTGCCGATAAAGCACAACATTCCTTGCACGTTCGACGTATCTTTCTGTACTGCCGTACCCGCCTCTCCTCAGGCGAGACAGTAGAGAGGTGCGGCTTTACATCCAGATTTCGTTGGGTCCCTGTGCGCGGGAGCGTAAATCTCCTGAGTGAGACATACGACGACTTCTTCGACGACGAATTCCTCCGGCAGCCCTTAACTGCCGTACCGCAAACCGACCAAGCTACGACCGACGCACTCGCGAATCACCATCTGGTCTCTCGACTGCAGCGTGTCATGGACAGCTGCGCGCACATAATGAATGACTACGACAATTACATTGAACTAGTCAGAGAAATCAGAAAATCAGACCCTTTATCAGGTCTGCCACCTCGAATAGCAAAAGAGTTGAAGGCGCAGGGCCATAATGATGCCACCTTCTTTTTGGAAGGCGCCTCACCCGAAACTCGTCTTAAAGCAACGCTCTATCTCTCTAAAAAGCACCAGTATCACAAGATTGTCCCTCGACGACGTCTATTTCTCTATGACATACCCGCCCTCGTGACGATTAGTGGCGAAAATACTGCCCGATACCTTCTGGGGGCTTTGTTATCCGAGTTTTACCTGCCTCGTCTCGCACTTACTGCATGTTTCATTATTTTGCTAGCCGAAACGGGATGGAATCCGGATACACTTTTATCATTAAAATCTGAAAATATAAAATTTCACAACGGAAACTACACCATAGTCGGCCTAAAATCAAAATCCGACCAACTTGAGGAAGCAACAATTTCACCAGTTCCAGACGAATCAAGTGGAACCGAAATCGGCCAAGCAATTGAGAGCCCCATTGCAATCCGCGCCATAGGCCTCTTGCTGACCCATCGTAAAAACATCGACAAATATGCCCACTCTACATCAAAGTCAGTTTTTGTAACGCTAAATCTTAAATACTCTCGTGGAACCCAGCAGGTCTTTATTCTTGGCCAATGGGCTCACAACATCGATTTATTTTGTTCGCACACTGGCATTCCAAGATTCAACTACACGGATATTCGTGACCAGGCAGCGCATATAAAATTCCTATCACTACGCCGCGACATTTACTCAGTCCAGGCATTCTTGAACCATTCCTCAGCAGAGACAACAACGCACTACCTTAACTCCACAATTATTCGTTGTCTGGGTGAGGCAAATATACTTCATTTTGTCCGACTCCTTGCAGCCTCGGCCATATTTGCTTGCAAAAGAACCAACATGCTCTTGGCGCACGAGGTAGAGTTAGTCAAAAAAAATAACCTCCTACTCTTTCCCGTAAGCACCTTGGAAGACACGGACACCGAGTGCATTGCCGACTCATGGTTTTCAGCAATGGGATATTTTAAGTTCACCATAACCGAATCAGAAATCGAACACACAGCTATTCAATATTTATTCTACAAAGAATCAATACGGATACTCATTGAAGAGAATCATTTGAGATTCATCCACATCCATCTCCCAAGAATATTGTTCTGCGTTTCGCTACATCGCCTGATATCACAGAGCCCATTCAAACGACTACTAGTTGCGGCTATGAAAAAATTTGAGAAGGCGATTTAATAATTCCGAGAATCCTGGAGAACCACCATGCCAGTCCGGAAGCAGAAACTCGATGTGCCAATCGACGACCAACACCCTCGCTTCCGCTCCGAGTGGAACGACAACCGTGTTGTCATCGACGTTTCGCACCATCAGGCTTGCGACGAATGCTTGGCCATATATGATTTTAATAACTATACGCTTGCAATAGGCGAGTCGAATAGTCTTTATTCCGGAATATTACCGCTGACCAAGTTCCCAAATATCATCACCGCCCTCAAGTTCGCAGTAAACAAGACCCTGCACGGAGCTGACAAAGGAGATGTGGCCGCTTCCATCTCCCTCACCATTAATCACGGGGTAAGGATATTCGTCTGGCTTTTACGGAATGGGCATTATTCACTTAGAACCGTCACGAGAGAGGACATTACCCAGCTAGCAAATGACCTGTCCAACCAGGGATGGTGGAATCTTCTTCGGTATGACGAATCGTTCCATAATCTTATGGAAGCGATTCGCCGCGACGATACAATCGCACGCAACCTCGTGGGATGCTCAAATACCAATAGTCTGACTTTACGTCCGTCTGAAATTAGCAAACTAATCGGTCTTCCAGTCTCAGGCAACGCAGTACCACGCTATTTTCGTTCGTTTATTACACAGATTTTATCAATCGCATCCACAATCGACTCTGCAAATGAATCCAAATCAGGAACCCATGGCAGAAACTATTCTGAATTCAGAAGTACGCTTCGCGTATTAAATCGTCTTGCCCTGCACCCGGACGAGAATGACTGCATTTCATTCCTCCCATTCCCAATCGTCGAAGCAGCGTGCAAAGAGAAATTTGGCTCTTTCGATGGCCGGACAGTTAATCTATCCGTGGATTCGGCAGTCGCAATTTTTAAAGAGTCCTTGCGTTGGCTATACGATTTTCACGACGCAGTATTAGAAATATTAGATACCGCGAGACTTACCCTGGACGAGCACAAGAAAAAAGATAGACCGAATGATACGGGCCTTGCAGCAACGATTCACCGTCGTATTGCAGAAATCGTTTTCCGTCGAAAACTCCCCCACCAGTTATTGAATCAGGATGGTCGCGGATACACATCCGCAAACGTAATCAATACGGTCTTCAGTGCACTGGCAGCACTTATTACGATAAACCAAGGTAGACGAGCCAATGAGGTTATAGGCCATCATCGGCCCTATGGACTATATTTTGGCTGCACAACAAGAGTCTCCGACACCCTCGCCGAAAGGCGACTTGACATTTATTGCGAAAAATCACCACAAGATTGGGGCGTCCAATGGTGCAATAGACTTGTTGTAGACGCCATTGATTTTTTGGAAGAGATTGCGCAACGGTACAGGCCCTTTCAGACACCACCACTGGAAAGAAAATCTGACACCGCTGAGGCGCGCCTCCAGAAGTTATTTGAATGGCGTCCATTTACCACAATCGGATTTTCCAATCCACCAATACCCTTCCATTGGCGTAGTCATTCAAGTCTGTTTTTTGAACTGGCGGGCGTAGACACCGCGATGTTTCACAAGAGTCCATACCCGTTTAGGCGCACATTTATCACACTTCATATTTATCGCTATGACCACCCAGATTTGCTTGCTTTAGAGAATCACGTAGGTCACCTCACCGAATCTGCTACCGAAACATATTTTCGCGACCCGAATAAGCGTGAACCATCGCAGCGCATTGGGCGTCTATATAGGAAAATTGAGGAAGGCAATAATTCGATTCGAGCGATGCTAACTCAAGAGCGCAAAGCGTATTTGGCCGAAAAGGTTCTTGACCTTTTTTCAGGCAGACCGCTTGGCGGAGCTTTCCCTCGTTTAATTTTGGCTCTTACGAAGCGCTTGAACAGCTCACTCGATTTCCGCACCTCCACAGTCGGCGAGAAAGCCAGCAAGGTCACCGCGATACTCCTTGGACGTGGCTACCTTCCAAGCGAAAAGCCCAACGGGCCGTGTATGGCGGGTACTGCGAGGCATACTAAGCGCCATGCAAATTGCTTCGAATCAGGAGCTTTGCGGACGGAATTAGCCTCTCCTAGCAAGTGCCAAGGCTGTGTACATCTCATGACTACCCAAAATACCCTCATAAAATTCGAGAAAGACCGTGACTATGCGGTAAAAAAGTCCTCCGATTTTTCGCTACCCAAACCGGTTCGGCGAGAATTTGCGAAACATGCCGAAGTCATGAGTGCAATTATGGAGCGCGAGGAGAGCATGGCAGAATCTAACAGAATTCTTTTCGAGAGACTTATTGCCACATGGGAACTTGCCGTCAAGGAGGCTCAAAATGTCCAAAGAAGTAGAAAAGGGACCACTTCGAAAGCGAGTTGAATCACTAATTGATGCCAAGCTTCTTATTCTTGACGAATGGGCTCGGACAAACATCCCGTGGAAGCTGGACCAAGCTGGTGACTTTGTCCGCGACCGCGATGGGGAACGGACTATAGATTACTATCCGGACGACGTAAGAGCCTTCAGCGAATGGGATATTACAAAAAACTGCGAGCATACTGCACAACGTGTCAAAGCCTTTTGCAGTCAGAAATCCATTCCCTTACCCCAGCGCTTTAGCCGCGACACTTTGGGGAAGTCATATCATTCCACCCTCTTACTTCGTACCCAATCGCTTCTGAAGGTGCTCGCTGCAAAGGCTGCATCACAAATCCATGACACCAATAAAACGAATCTTATCAAGTCTCTAACGAAAGACCGTGATTATTGGAAAAGTCTAGCCTTGCACCAAGAGCAAGTCGACATCGTGATTCAACGCCGCCGAGCAGCTAGTGCAGAAAGGGAATTGGCTAAGATGACCCGACAACTGGAGCGCAACAAAAGTGAAGCTCGACGAGAAATAACGTCTCTCGAAGCGAGGGTTGCTGAACTTACAGCAAGTCTGGCGAAAGTGAAGCCCTTGAGGGAGGAGAAATAATGGCTAATAGTAAGGTGAAATCGGCCAAAACCATAGGAGAGGAGAACTCCGAGCGACTGCGCACTTGGATTTCTGAAACCGCGCTTGATTCGATACCTATAAACCAGTTCGGATATGCGTCGCGGCAGCGAATCTGTGCCCTCCTAGGCATTACTAGGTCGACAGTCGACAGCAACTCAACCATTAGCGCACTCTTTCATCAACTCGACGCCAGTGTCCTCGCTCACTACTCCGATACTGGAAGAGTGCCGGCGACCACCAGACCTGCAACTGCCGCTGGGGACTATGCCGACCTTGAGGCTAGATACATTGCCCTGAAGAAGCAAACTGCCGAGGTGGAGGCAAAGCTACAGCGCCTTCGTTATCTCGAAGACACTGGCATGCTTTTAGGTGATTGACGAATCCATGGCAACCGTCGAGCTTCGCGGAACCATCGAGCGAGTCCTGTCTATCGGCCAGGCTGGCGGAACCATCTTCGCCCTCAAGCTTGCCGGACGGGGCCGTTCAGCTAGGGTAGTCGCAGATTTCGATGTTGCCCTCACAATCCCGTTCTTAGGTGAGACGTGGGAAATCGAAGGGGTGTAATGACCCAGTGAAACCTGCACAGGTTAGGCGGCTAAAGCGAATGCCTCAGCCGGGGTCTTCATCTTCAGCGCTTGGTGGGGCCGTCGGTGGTTGTAGAACTGAATCCAGTCGGCGATCGCACG
>Ga0207877_10101_pt1 | contig 27893 bp, 25 predicted proteins | sample LinPmetageLP29_FD_184046 | JGI IMG/M metagenome (GOLD analysis project Ga0207877, IMG submission 184046) | Marine viral communities from the Pacific Ocean - LP-29 (SPAdes) | ecosystem: Environmental > Aquatic > Marine > Oceanic | place: Pacific Ocean | collected 2009-08-23
TTCCGCATTCCGATCGCTGCACCCATGGCCATGCCCTCCAATCGACAGCCATAGAGTCAGAGTTTCGCCGCTTTGGGAATCCCCCCGTGAGTCAGTATCATCGGAGGTTGGTATAAGTTCGACGATCACCTGTCCCGAGTGCGGCACGATGACGACCGAGCAGATGCCAACGAACGCCTGCCAGTTTTTCTACGACTGTACTGGCTGCAACGCTATGCTTCGGCCCAAGCCCGGCGATTGCTGTGTGTTCTGTTCGTATGGAACTGTTCCCTGTCCGCCGATTCAGATCGATGGCAAGGGCGCGCACTGTTGCAGCTAGTTTCCGGTGTTGTCGTGGACGAAGTATAATAGAACGAAGGATCGAAGCGAAACGGCCTGCAACAATCTGTGTCGAGGTCGCGGTCAGGTGTCCGCAACGTAAAGCGAAACTTCTCCTTCCTGTCCCAAGGTCGCGGCTAATTCGCTGGGCGATAGAAGGCGCCGAGTCGATTTCATGGGTAGGCGGTACCCCACGGTCTTGACCAGACGGGGAGCAACCTGGTCATCCCAGCTTGACCATCAGCCTTCCGGCTGCCCCCTGCTCCGCAGCCAGGTTGCGGTTGTAGGCAAGCGGCATGCGTGGAGATTTCCACCGCAGCGCGTCCATGATGCCGGCCAGATCCTCGCCGCTGGTAAACAGGTCCTGGTTGAGCCCCACGCGCGTCGAATGCGCGCTGATCCCCTTGAGCAGCCGGACCAGGTCGTCGGCGGTGAGATCGGCCAGAGCTCCACAGTCGAACGCGCGCTGGATCATCGACCGATAGATCGGGCCAACCGATGCGGGATGCAGCGCGCCCTCCCCCACATCATACTCGACCCGCGCAGGCACCGCAGATTTTGACAGTGTCTTGCGCAGATCCCAGCTTTCTCGCCCCGAGATGCTATCGATGGATCGCCCGCGCACCGCCGCCTTCGCCTTGTATCGCCGCACATTAACGCGGCGAAACACCGCCCCTTCCCCTATGCCGGCCGCCTCCAACCAAGCCGCAATCGCACGCACCGTACGCGGGCTCAGATAGGCGGTCGCCCCCTCCCCCTCCTGATCACCCTTGCTGCGCGGGATGCTGAGCAGCCGCGCGTCGGGATCGATCGCCTCGATGATGTGCTCGACCTCGATCGCGACCAGCTCCGAGGCCCGCAGGCCGGTATCGTAACCGGCCGAGAGCAGTGCGCGATCGCGCAGGCCCGGCAGATCCTCCGCGCAGCACTCAAGCAGCGCCCGCACATTCAGCCCGCGGGGTTCGTCACGTTCGACATTGCGTACCGGTCCCTTGAAGCGCAGCGGCCGCGCTTGCTTCTGCGCGGTGCCGAGACGACGACGGATCGCCTGCAACCGGAGTTTCACCAGCGACGCCGGCGTTGGATCCTTGAGATCGAGCAGCATGTGGATTTTGGCGATCGACGCTTTGTAGCGGCCGAGCGAAGCCGGCTTGCTCCCCTTCTCGGCGCGAGCGTCGAGATAGTCCGCCACGGTTTCAGGGCTCGCTGGCAACGCGACCCGGTTGTGGCGCCGGCACCAGAGATCGAATGCTTCGAGGTCGGACTTGAGGGCGCGGATGCTGTGGGGCGACGACGCGGCCTGATAGGCGGCAATCAGCGCCTCGTTGACGACGACGCGTTCTCCCGCGTGCATCTGCACGACCGCCCACGACAGATCGTCGGCCGACGCAGCTGGCGCGGGCGCTCCGCTTTCCCCCGTCACCAGGGCGGTTTCATCGATCGGCGCAGCGCGTTCCATCGGCGCCGAGCATACGCCACCTTATAAAGAGAGGCAAATACGGACATGTGATAACTGTATTATCAGCATGTGCATATCCGATGAAGCTCATGCATAATCAACTTAACATACCTATTATTATCAAACCGCAATCGCCGCGCTAGATGGAGATGTCATCCCCGCCGTTGATGGCGCGTGACTTGGATAATTTTGAGCTCATCGGTAACTAATATCGCTCGAACGCGAGAAAGTGGTGCCGCGTTTGACAATCCTTGGATCAACCTCCACATTGAAACGATGAGCACCGTCAATCTTTTGCAGCGTGTCCGCACGCACGCGGGTCAACTCCTGACCGGCAAATAGCCCCGGACTCCCTTGCGGCTTCCCGCTCGAGTTCGGGGTCGCTACCTTTCACACACATACATACGAGTGCGGCGCAAGCATTTGCGCGCCCGTCACATGAAAGTATCATATCATGACCCGCCCCGCGGCGCGCCCCCCAATACATCTTTTGGACAGCGAAGCTGACCGCCTCTCCGACCTGGCTATGAGCATTGAAGACCGCCAGCCGGAGGTCAGTGCTTTGCTCCTGTCCGAGATTGAACGCGCCAAAATTCATCGTCCAGGAAAGCTGCCAGCCGGGATTGTGACGATGCTTTCGACGGTCGAATTCGTCGATGAAGGGAGCGACACGCGCCGAACCCTCAAGCTGGTATTTCCGCCTGACGCAGACATCGAAGCCGGACGAATATCGATACTGACGCTCGTGGGTGCAGGCCTGATCGGATTGGCAGAAGGTCAATCGATTCTCTGGCCGGATCGCGAACATCACGAGCGACGGCTTCGGATCGTCAGGGTGACCCGGGACGGCGAACTGCCGTGACGGCCGATCGCGAATATCGAGCAGCCTGATAGTGCTAAAACTCAGTGATGCGCGATCGAGCCCTGCCCGACTTCAGACCATCATAGCGCCAAGACCCTTCGCGACGCAGCGAAGGGGTTCGTCGGCGACGTGCGTTCGCAGGCCTGTCGCCTGCGTTATAGCATGCTGAAGAATCTTCACTGAGGCACTGCCACCGCTGAGGTAGATCCCGCGATCATGAATATCGCGGGATAGCTCTGGCGGTGTCTCGTTCAAAGCGTCTCGAACAACGTCTACGATAAGAGCCGCATGGCGGTCGATAACGCCGATTAATTCTTGCGCGCTGACACAAAAAGTAGCGGGGCCTCCCGACAAAACGTTATGGCCTTTCAATTCCAGATCCGACGTATTGGATTGATCGTCAAAGAGTCGCTCAGAGATCTCCAGCTTTACGCGTTCGGCTGTTTCTTGCCCGATCAGAAACTTATGCCTGGAATGAAGATGATTGATGATAGCCTGGTTTAGGGCATGCCCGCCGATACGCACCGACCGTTGAACGCAAAGTGCACCAAGTGAGAGCACGCCGACTTCCGTCGTCCCGGCGCCACATTCTATGAGCATCGAACCTTCCGGCTCTTCCACGGGTAGTCCCGCCCCGAACGCTGCTGCGAGCGGCTCGGGCACCAGTTCAACAACGCGGACACCGGCATCGTTGGCGGTTGTTACCAAGGCGGTTCTCTCGGCATGTGTCGCATCGGCGGGCACTCCGATGATCGCGCGCGGTGATCGGAGTCGACGGCGACCGATGCTTGCATGGATCGCATGGCGCAACATTTCGCGGCCAGCTTCGATGTCGTTCAACACCCCACGGGCCAAGGGACGCGCTATGCGAAGCGGCCCCGACGTTCGACCGACGATGCGAGTGACGGCTTCACCAACAGCGAGCAACTTCGGTTCCCAGGTCTCATCGCTGAAACAGCAAAGCGAGGGTTCTTCGAACACGATTCCAGAACCGCGCACATAGATCCGCGTGTTCGCTGTTCCAAAATCGATCGCAAGGTCGGCAGCACCTCTTTTGAGGGCTGCATGCTGTGTCGTTGTCATAAGGACGCGCTAGCAGAATCTAGCTGGTTTGTATTCCTCGTGGGCATCGCGTGCGTTAACACCACGGTAGCCCGACATGCTGCCAGCGTTCAGGTCGGTTCGCTCAGCTTGTTGTGGTGCCGCCTTTCCTTAACGATAGAAACTTCACCCTCTCAGTCTTGCTATTTATATCGTAACGCGATATATAATGAGAAGCAGAAATGGAGGGGATTGCGGTCGAGCGAGTCACCGGAATCGGTGGCGAACTGACCCGTCCACATTCGATGAACATGCTTGATATCGCTTTTGAAGCAATCACGGCAGTCTTGGGCGGTCTAGCAGCCGCACTGGTGCTTACATGGCTGGGCTGGACTGCCTTCAAGGTCGTCCGCCATCCCGAATGGGGGCCGCCAGCCATGCTGGTTTTGCTCGTGGCAGTTTCTGGTGGTGCCCTCAGATCGAGCGACTTCCTGCGCATGGTGGTTCTGTTTAGCGCAATCGCGGGCATGCTCGTTTGGGCCGAAGGCGGCGACTGGCGCGAACGCCACAAATCAAAAGGACGAAACGCGAGTCCCGATGCACACCCTTCGTCTGAGAGTGGCGCATTACCATCCACGCGGGGAGCCAAATTCCTGGATCGAAATCACCTGAAAGGATGACGTAATGCCACGTACCTTGGCCATCTATCCTGCGATCGTGGCATGCATCAACGAAACGCGCTTGCCGGAGCGACAGGAGATCGAACTGGTTGCCGCTCGCGTGTGGAATGAGACCCGGGACGCAAAGACACGGCGGTCGTCGATGCTTGTCCCCGGATCAGCGGAGCACAGGAAAGTCCTTCGAGTTGCCGTAGTAGCGCTCGGTGTCAGAGGCGAAACTGCCATCACGAAAATGCTCGAACGACTGAACGACAGGCACACAAAGCTTTAGGGAACCGAATTCGCGGGGGAGCTTAAAACAAAGGACCGATATTGTGACAACCACCGGCCTAATCGTTGCGGCGGTAGCTGCTCTCGTCGTGCTCGGGTACATTGGTTGGATAACGCGACGCGCGAAGACAGGATCAGGCGCTGCTGCACCCCGTCAAAGACAGGGCTGATGCATTTTGTCGATCTCATGGCCGCGAACAACCGACGTGTGCAGTTTTCTCATTGCTTTGACGGTGTTGACCATCCTCCCCCGAGGGCCAAAAAAAGCGCAATCTGATCGCGATTGATATCGGTCTGCGCGGCTGTAACGGCTTGCTCGGCAATGATCCGACTGCGCTGGGCATCCAGCGCAACCAGACCTCCCAGCTTGCCACCCCGCCGCAAAGCGGCCGTTCGCTCGGAAACCTGTACCGCGCCACCGCGTGCCGCTTTCAAATCTTCCAGTCGCACAAGATCGGCCGCATAGTTGTTCAGTGCGCTTTCCACCTCCCGCAAGGCGCTCAGCACCGTGCCGTCAAAGGCCGCGAGATTAGCGCGTGTCTGCGCCTCGCTCTGCGAAATTCGCGCCCGAATTGCGCTTCGGTGGATGTTCCAGCTGATCAATGGGCCAATGCCAAACCGATTGGTCAACGACGATAGCAGGTCTGTCGCAGCGCCGGTGGAGCCAAGCGAAGCCCCGAGTTTGATGTCGGGATAGAGCGCGGCCGTTGCTATACCGATCCGTGCCGTCGCCGCAGCCAATCGGCGTTCGGCCGCGCGAACATCGGGTCGTCGCTTGAGCAGCCCCTGTCCGTCCCCAACCGGCATCAGCGAGCGCAGCACCAACGGCGCGTGACATCCTAGCAGGCCGTGATCGAATTCTGCAGGCACCCGTCCCATCAACGTCGCAATGCGGAATACAGCGTTCCGCTGGCCTGCTTCCATGCGGGGCAAGCGCGCCCTGGTGTTTGCCAGCAGGCTTAGCTGGCGATCCTGCTCGAACTTCGGCGCACGGCCATGCGCAATCATAAGGCGGGTGAGGCGCAGGTCTTCGTCCAGTACAGCAATTAGCTGGCGAAGGTCCGCGATCTCGTGCCCGGCGTTGCAGACATCGGCATAGGCCTGCGCTGTCTGGGCCGCGACGTTGATCCGGACCAGATCGCGGGCGGCAACCGCGGCTTCGTCCTCGGCGGTGGCTGCCTCGACACCGCGCCGGATCCCGCCAAACAGGTCAAGGTCGTAACTGATCGAAAGCCCGCCATTGTAGATCTGATGTTCCGGCGGTTGGACATGTTGCATGACCGCTTCTGCTGAAGGCTGCGCCCAGCTCGTCTCCAGATTTGCGGTGCCTCCGACCTCTCGACCGGTTCGTGCCTCGGCGAGCAGCGCGTCACTGCGCTGAAGATTGGCTTCGGCAACCCGCAGATCGGTGTTGGCGATGAGCGCTTGTTCGATCAAACGGTTCAAAACCTGGTCGTCGAATAGCTTCCACCATTGATCGGGTAGCGGATCGTTAGTGGTCCCCTGCCCGCCGGATATAAACGCGCCCTGCCCTTTTGGCGCGTTGACGAGGGCCTCGTCCGGCATCCGATAATTCGGGCCAACGGTTGCGCAGGCGGACAGGCAGAAGAGCGCGAGCGGCGCCAGCAGCCGGCGAAGGTTCACCATGGCAGGCTCCGGCGACCGGGCACATCGACAGCGCGGGCATGAACGATCACGGTCGCCGTTTGGCCCGGGATCAGCCGGACATTACTGGGCACTTTGTCGATTTTGATTCGCACAGGAATGCGCTGCGCCAATCTGACCCAGGTGAAGGACGGGTTGACGTTGGCAAGTTGTGCTTCCCCCCCGGCGCGTTCGCGATCTTCGACCCCGGCGGCGATGCTTTCGACATGACCGGTGATTTCGTCGGCGACGCCCATCAGGTAAACGCTCGCGGGATCGCCGAGATGGATAGCGGGCAATTTCGTTTCCTCGAAATACCCCTCCACCCGCAGCGACTGGCCATAGACAAGCGCGACCGCTGGCTTTCCGGCGTTCAGGTAGACGCCAGGCTGTAGCGTCATGTTCGACACCGTCCCGTCGACGGGCGCACGTACATAGGTACGATCCAGATTGAGCCGCGCCAGATTGCGCGCGGCAATGGCCTGATCCAGTCCAGTCCTAAGGGCATCGACCCGCGCCCGCCCCTGCTCGATCACCTCGGCCGCCAGCAACTCGGTCATCGAACGATTGCGACGATCCTCCCGCGCGGCCTGCGCCAGGCTCACCCGCTGGGTCGCCAGGTTCGCGTCAGCCTGATCGAGTGCCAGCTGATAGCGTGGGCGGTCGATGACCAGCAGAATCTGGCCCTTGCGCACGAATTCATCGTCACGGATGCGCACTTCGGTGACAAGCCCACTGACATCAGCGGCGACCGGCACGAGATCGGCCCGAACCTTGCCGTCACGCGTCAGCGGTTCAACCTGGTAGCGCATCCACAAGGCGTAGATTGCCGCGAGCACGATGCAGATCACCAGCGCGGTGACCGCTGTGCGCAGAAGGGAACGACGATGGATCATATCAGGATACCAGAGCACGGGAGAGGAAGTTGTCGGCAAGGAAGGTCAGAGCCCACCAAAGCGTCGCGAACAGCGCCAGCTCGAGAACGCCCGGGTGCCAAAGCAATTGGGAGAAAGGGAGGCGCTGCAGCAGATTGCGAAGACAATAAGCGAGGATTCCCGCTACAACCGCCCAGACGAGCGCGGCTGGCATATAGATGCCAAAGAGATGCAGTTCCTCGATCATCGCGCGCGCGCACTCTCGAAAGGCAGCGCTGCCGGGAACAGGTTGCACCGCATGCCGACGAGCGCCAGCAGCGCTTGATGGCGTGGCGCAAGCTGCGCGCTCGCAAGCATATCGTCGATTGCTGCATCGATCGCTTCAAGCAAAGACACCGGGGGTGACACGGCTTCACCGGCTTGTCGGCGCGCGCGAAATAAGGAGGATGTCTCAGACAGCACCATGCCGAGGGCGTGACGGACGTCATGGGGCACGGCGACCAGCGCGCGCCGGATCGGGATGATGTTCCGGCCGATACGCAGGTCGGCAAGACCATCGGTCTCGTGTAGCGCATCGCCGGCGGGCGCAACCGCCATGCGCGCCGCGATCTGTCCCAGCCGATCGACTGCCAGGCCCGTCCAGCGTTCGGCTTCGAACGGTCTGCGAATGTTAGCGAGTTGCTCGAGATCAGCCCAATTTCCCCGTACGATCCGGCGCGCCGTCCACAGCACATTGGTCGAACGAAACAACTTGGTCACGGCGAGCGTGGTCACGACACCCCCCACCTGGGCAAGCCCGGTGTTGATGAACACGGCAAAGTCCGCCTGAAAGCGCGCCAGAAAACCAAGGCCGACGATGAAACAGGAAAACATCGGTAAAGCCCGTACGGACCGCGGCGGGTCGGCTTGGATATACCCCATCCAGAGCAGCGCTGGCGCAAGAGTGACGATCAGCATTCCGTAGCCATCGACACGCGGCAAGATCGCAAACAGGTAGAGCGCCGCCAGAGGGAATGTCATCAGCGTCGCGCCAAGGTAACGGCCAATCACGGGCGCCGGGTCGTCCTGCACCGCGAACGAGCAGGTGATTAACGCGGCAAAGGCAGCCGTGGCCGATCCATTGGGCCAGGCCAGAAGAATCCACACTGCGCAATAGAGCGCGATCGCCGTGGCTGTTGCGAGCCCAGCAAGCGCCGCGACGCTATGGTCCCGCGCAAGCGGGTAGCTTTCGCTAACCGTTTCCGGCGTGACAGGCTGTGGCCCTTCGGGCGCACCCCCAATTTGCTGGACGAGCCGGCGGCTGTCATCCAGCGCTTCCAGAAACTCAGCCACGCGCTCGCAGACGCTGACGACCAAAAGCCCCTCCCAGTCGGCTGTTTGTTCATGAAGAGCTGCCAGGGATCGACACCGATCAACAAGCGCACGCTCAACAGCGCCAGGCGTGTCGATCACGCCCCCAAGCCAGAGGATGACGTCGTCAATCAGCGCCTCAAGCGGGGCGTCGAGCGGCGAAAGCTCCCGCAGAAGGTCGAGCCGGTTTGCTGCAGCCGATGCCAGTGGCAGCACCGTTGCCAGACGTTCTTGCAGGCTCAGAACCAACCGTCGCGTTGCTGGCGCCGCGCGTTGATCAAACGGAAGGTGGATGGCGATCATGCCAAGTTCGGTCACGTCGGCGGCAAGGGTCCGACGATGCTCATATTCCAGCGCCGTATGGCGGCTTCCAAGCGCCTCGGCGGTCCAGCGGGACGCATGCGCGAGAAACGCTTCCGCCTTGCTGCGGATGACCGGGGTGGCGCTCCATGGCTGGAGCAGGGCGTGCGCGATCGAAACGCAGACGATGGCCACCGTCATTTCCTCGACCCGGGATATGGTTGTGGTGAAGATATTACCCGGGTCGTCGAGATAAGGGAAACTGATCACGGCTGAGCTGAACGCTGCCATCTGGAACAGGAAGGCACGCGGCGTACGGTCGAGAACGGCAAGATAGATGCAAAAGCCTGTCCAGGCCGCCAGGCATAATATCAGAAGCTCGGGCGAATTCTGCAGGTTCGGAACCAGCGCGACCGTAACCACAGCACCCGTCACTATACCGCCGAGACGATAGAAGATCTTGGGCCTGAAGGCCCCTGCCATAGGTTGCGCGGTGACGTAGACGGTGAGAAGTGCCCACCATGGGCGCGGCAAGCTTGCGGAAAAGGCGATCGCAAGCGTAGCCGCTGCAGCAATATAACTGCTGAAGGAAAAGAGAAACTTCTGAGAGTCGATCGCGAAGAAGGGCTGCGCTGCGCCCGCGCTAGTCTGTACTGGCATGAAGATGGCTATCGCGTCGCTGTACAGACCGACGGCAAAAGCGACGGTCATTGTGAGAACATCGTCCGAAGACGAGCGCCTATTGCCTCACGGAAGCCGGTCTCCGAAGTTCAAAATATTTATGGCATAGCGCAAATATATTGCGGTACGTCTCCACGCGCATTTGGGGTGAACATCACCAGCGACCTCAGCGGAGGTGGGAAAGCGTGAACAGGAGGGTTATCGCGACACCAAAAGCAAGGATCATCACTCCAGAAATGCGCATTGCATAGCGGGCGGGATCCTCGTCGGTCAGCGGTTGCAAGCGAGCCGGCGCATGGCATTCATGGCGCAGCACTGACCACCATCGGCGCACCAGATTCTGGCGGAACGCCAGATGGAATCCCAGAACGATCAGAATTAGCCCCAGTAGATCGATGAGTATGACAGCTGTGGGCATGGCTCGCCTCCTTTCGCCTAGTGGTCGAATTCGGCGGTGAGTCGTCGCTTCAACATGCGGACAACCCAAGATCGAGCCCTGCGATCAAATCCCTTTCATCTTCCAGGCCAACCGACAGACGCAGCAGGCCATCGCTGATGCCAGCGATGCGGCGGGCCTCATCACCCATATCTGCATGGGTCATCGTCGCAGGGTGTGCGACGAGGCTTTCGACGCCTCCGAGCGATTCCGCCAGCGTGAACATACGAACATGCGATATAAAGCGACGGACCGCCTCGACACCACCGACAAGCTCGAAGCTGAGCATCGCGCCATAGCCTCTTTGCTGACGGCGGGCGATCGTGTGGCCTGGATGGGATTTGAGACCCGGGTAATGCACCCGCGCCACTGCAGCATGATGCTCGAGATGATTGGCGATCACGGTTGCGGTCAGTTGCTGCCGTTCGATGCGAGGAAACAGCGTACGCAAGCCGCGTAAGGTGAGCCAGGCGTCAAAGGGCGCGCCGATGGAGCCGACGACATTCGCCCATTTACGCAGCACCTCGACCTGTGCGGGATCAGCCGCGATGATCGCGCCACCGATAACGTCGGAGTGGCCATTCAGATATTTGGTCGTGGAATGAATGACGTAATCGGCGCCGAGCGTCAGCGGTCGCTGCAGCGCGGGCGAAAGGAAGGTGTTGTCGACAGCAACCGCGGCACCGGCACTTTTGGCCTTGGCGGCGATCGCCGCTATATCGACGATCCGCATGAGGGGGTTGCTCGGGGTTTCGATCAGAACGAGGGCCGGCACGTCCTCAAGCGCGGCATCGAGTGCCCTGTCATTCGACTGATCGACGAAGACGACCTGAAACTGGCGGCGTTCGGCGCGCGCATTCAACAGGCGATAGGTGCCGCCGTAGCAATCGTGAGGCGCGAGGACGAGATCATCGGGGCCAAATTGACCAAGAAGGAGATCGATCGCGGCCATGCCGCTCGAGGTAATGACGGCCCCCGCGCCACCCTCAAGCTTTGCAAGTGCGTCGGCGAGCAGATCGCGGCTAGGATTGCCGGATCGGCCATAATCATGAGCACGCGGTTGGTCATAGCCTTCGAACGTATAGGTGCTGGACATGTAGAGCGGCGGCGTTACCGCGCCGAAGGCCGTATCGCTCGCGACTCCATGCGAGGCAGCGATTGTTTCCAGAGCAGGGCGCCCCGGGGAAAGATTCTCAGTCATTGCGCTGGCGCCCTTCGCTCACTTCGCGGCGGGACACTCCCGAGCGAGACACCTTTGTCCCAGGATCTGGATGTGCCCTGGAGAGTCGGTTTTCGTCATTATCTGCACAACCTCAACATTGTGGCCCCCGCGCGCTCCGGTCTGCCAAAGCAGAATCCTCTCCGGGCGCGTTTATTGGGGGGCAATTCGTATGCGAACAGGTTGACGGTAACATGAGCATAAGACAAACGAGTATTATTGCCGGTTAATAGCAATATTTTGTGGATTTACCTGCGTGGAGCCACCCTAACCGAATTTGGCCAATAGATCCGCAAGGAGAGGTTTCAGCCGACGGATCTCCTCGCAATGGGTCGCAGATAAAGCAGCGAGCATCGTTTCCGCCTTAGGTGTGAGCCGAAGCATTGCCCGACGGCGGTCGACGCTTGCCTCGTGCCGGGTAACCAGCTCAAGCGCCTCCAGTCGATCAACCAGTCCGGTTGCGCTATGCGGCTTGAGGATAAGCCGCTCGGCGATAATGCCGACGGTCACCTCGGCCGGAGACGCCGCGCGGATTGCCAATAAGGCCTGATGCTGTTGGGGCGTGAGACCAACATTCGTCGCATTCGCCTCGCTGAATGCCTGGAAACGACGCAACGCATGGCGAAAGTCGGCCAGCGCAATGTAATCCTCATCCGTCAACGCAACGCTATTTGTCATGCAACCCCATCTCACCCATTGAATTATATCGCACTGCGATATAACGGATCGCCCACCCCGTATCAAAGGCGATTCATGACGTCCGCAGCAAAAGCCATATCAGAAACACATCGTCTGGCCGACCATAGCGCGAATTGGCGCATGCTCATGCTCGCCGCCATGGCGCTCGTCGTCGGCACGGGCGGCGCGCTCGGCGCCTGGATCCTGATCCGCCTGATCGCGATCGCTACCAACCTGTTCTGGTTTGGGCGGCTTTCGGCGCAATCGGTATCTATAACCGATACCACCGTCGGATTGTGGATCATCGCCATTCCGATCATCGGGAGCCTGATCGTCGGGCTGATGGCCCGCTATGGCTCCGATAAAATTCGTGGGCATGGTATCCCCGAGGCGATCGAGACGATCTTGTATGGCGAGAGCCGGTTGTCGCTCAAGGTCGCGATCCTGAAGCCGCTTTCGTCTGCGGTATCGATCGGCAGCGGCGGCCCCTTCGGCGCGGAAGGACCGATCATCATGACCGGCGGCGCGATCGGATCGCTGTTCGCGCAATGCTTTCATCTGAGCGCGGCCGAGCGCAAGACATTGCTCGTGGCCGGCGCCGCAGCCGGGATGACGGCGATCTTTGGTACGCCGCTCGCCGCGATTCTGCTGGCGATCGAGGTGCTGCTCTTCGAATGGAAACCCCGCAGCTTCGTGCCGGTCGTGGTCGGTGTTATAGTTGCGTTTGCATGGCGCCCCTGGCTGATTGGCAGCGGCGCCATGTTTCCGTTTGTCGCGCTCACCCCGACGGGCCTTTGGCCAATCGCGGCGGCGGCGGGCGTTGGTATTGTCGTGGGACTCGAGGCGGCCCTGCTCTCGACATCCCTCTACCGCGTCGAGGATCTGTTTCACCGACTGCCAGTTCACTGGATGTGGTGGCCGGCAATCGGCGCCATCGTGGTTGGTTTCGGCGGCCTGATCGATGCCCATGTGCTGGGCGCAGGTTATCAGAGCATCCAGGCCTTGCTGGACGGGTCGCTGACAACGCGGGTCGTCGTTGCGCTGCTCGTCGTCAAGGCGGTCGTCTGGCTCGTAGCGCTGGGTTCGGGGACATCGGGCGGTGTGCTGGCGCCGTTGCTGATTTTGGGCGGCGCGGCCGGGTGTCTGCTCGGACATCTCCTGCCAGGTGGCCCCGGCTTCTGGGCCATGATCGGCATGGCAGGCATCATGAGTGGTGCCATGCGGGCGCCCATTACCGGCGCCCTTTTTGCCGCTGAACTCACGGGCCATTTCGACGCTCTGCCGCTTACCGTCACGGCGGCAGCCTGCGCATATGCCGTCAGCGTCCTGTTGATGCGTCGATCGATCCTGACCGAAAAAATTGCGCGGCGGGGTCGCCACATTCTCCAGGAATACAGCGTTGATCCACTGGACCTCGTGCAAGCCGCTCAATTGATGACACGCGATCCCGCCACGCTTCCGGGTACAATGACGATCGCTACGGCCGCAACCTTCTTTGCCGATGGTGCGGATCATCGTAGCTATCCCGTTGTCGATGACGATAATGCGCTGCTTGGCCTCGTCTCCCGAACGGATGCCTTGCGGTGGCAGGTTGGCGAGCATCCCGCCGATACCAGCCTTGCCGAAACGCTCTCCGACGCATCGCTTCTTGTCGCCTACCCCGCGACGCCGATCGGCGTGGTGGCCGACCTCATGGTCGATTCCGGGGTCGGCCGGATACCGATCGTCGAACCGGGCAGCCGCCGCGTCGTCGGCATTCTTTCCCGCCAGGATCTGTTGAAGGCACGCAGCGCGCATCGCCAATCGGAAACCGGTCGTGCCCGTTTTGTCAGTCCGTCGAGCAAAGCGCCAGAAACTGCACTGTAGAACGGCATAGAAGCCTCTCGGGAATCAGTGCTTATCAAGTTCGCGACGGATCGAGATTTGTGCGACCCGCGCGCCTTCGCCGTGCAGCGCCGTCGTCCAGACGATGTCCGCAGCGTAATAATCATCGGTGCCGAGCTGATCCTCGCGACGACCGAACACAAGGCACAGGGCCGGGGCACCCTCTCCGGCGTTCCGACTCTGGCCAAGACCTGGGTGCTGCCGCCTACGCTGACGCTGCAATATCACTTCCTGCCCGATGCCAAAATCCGGCCCTATGTCGGCGCGGGCATCAACTACACGATCTATTATTCGACCAAGGCCAGCGACGAACTGGTCAAGGCGATCGGGCCGACCAGCGTCCATATGAATGACAGCGTGGGCTATGCGCTGCAGGCCGGCACCGATATCGACATCACCAAAAAAGTGTTCTTGAACCTCGACGTCAAATATATCGGGATGAAGACCACTGCGCGGCTCAACACTGGCGGCGCGATCAACACCGCGCGGATCGATATCGATCCGTTGGTGTTCGGCGTGGGCTTGGGCTTCCGCCTCTAAATCTAAATCCCCCGCCTCCAATCCCCCCGGGCCGCCAGTGCGACCCGGGGTTTTTGTTGGTCAATGCGCGAGCAGCGTCGGCACCGGGCATTCTGCCAGCATCCGCCGCGTAACCCCGCCGAACAAGGCCTCGGTCAGGCGCGCATGGCCGAACCCGCCCATCACCAGATAGTCCGCCGCTTGATTGCCGATTTCGTTCAGGATCACCGTGCTCGCGCTATTGCCGCCCGCGGCCAGCGTGCTGACCACTGGTTTGACGCCATGCCGCGACAGGTAAGTAGCGGCGTCGCCTGCGGGCAGCGCAACCGAGCCGTCGTCAATCTCGAGCAACGTTACCGATTTGGCGAGCTGCAACAGCGGGACGGCGGCGCGGAGCGCGGCTTCCGCTTCCGGAGAACCATCCCATGCGACCACCGCAGTGCCGGTGAGATCAAGGCCGGTGGCGTCTTCGGGCACCGCCAGGATTGGCCGATTGGTGCGGATCAGCAGTTCGCCCGGCAAGTTCGCCATGTCGTGCGTCGCGAAATTGGGGAGTTTTTCGCTGACTACGATGATGTCGCTGAGCCGCGCCGCCCGCACCACCTGATCACCGAGGTTGCCGGCGACGTCGATCCAGTCCCATGGCACGTCCTCATGCGCCAGGCGGGGTTCGATCCGTTTGCGGTTGCGGGCTTCGGCCGCGCGCTCGTCTTCCATCAACAGCGCAGCGCCTCCCAGCGATACGTAATCGTCCATCACCTCCGGGGCGATCGATACGTCGAGACAGGTGAGATGGCCCCGCAGGCCGCGAGTCAGGTCCAGCGCCACTTGCAGGCGCCCTTCCTGTCCCGAATCATCGTGTACCAGCAGCAGGATGCTTTTCATCGGTCGGCTCCTCGCATTGAGAGCAGGCAGGATTGGGCGATCCCGATCTTCGAACAATGCGTAGCTTTACGGACCGCTCACACCGCAGTGCTGAAACGCGCTTCACGCGCCTGCAGCGCGGTGTCGAACGCCGAAGCGACGAGACGCGCATAGGGCCGACCCACCGGGCTGATCGTTACGGTCGTGCCCCGCGTCAGGACGAGGCCGCGTTCGGCGAACTCTGCCAGCCGGTCCATGTCCCCAATTACGGCGCGACTGCTTTGGCCGTGTTCGGCGGCGACCTCCGCAACATCGACGCGACCGGTGCAGAGCAGCCGCTCAATCAACGCCCCGCGCATGCGGTCCTCGGGCGTGCGCAGCAAGCCGCGCGATCCCATCAGCAACCCGTTGGCGGCTCCCACCCGATAGCTGCCGACATGCTTCTCATTTTGCAGGAACAGCCCGTCAAACTGGCTGATCGCGGAGGCTCCAAGGCCGATCAACGTGGTTGCGCGATCGTCGGTGAAACCCTGAAAATTGCGGCGCAGCGTGCCGTCGCGCGCGGCGCGGGCGAGCGAATCTTCGGCGCGCGCGAAGTGATCGAAGCCGATCGCCTCGAACCCTGCTCCGATCAGCAAGTCATGCGCCAGTGCGCTTTGCCAGAAGCGCGCTTCGGCATCAGGAAGGAGTGTATCATCGATCCGGCGCTGTCGCGGCAGGAGCTGCGGCATATGCGCGTAACCGAACATCGCCACCCGATCGGGCGCGAGCAGAAAGGCAGCAGAGAGCGTTGCCGCGATATCGTCGAGCGTCTGGCCGGGCAGGCCGTACATCAGATCGAGGTTGAACCGGGCGATCCCTGCACGGCGCGCGTCGGCCATTGTCTGGGCAATCTGACGCCATGGCTGCAGCCGCCCGATCCTGGCCTGGACCTGGGGCGAAAAGGTCTGCGCGCCGATGCTGAGGCGCGACACCCCCGCCGCTGCATAGCTCTGCGCCGTTTCTTGTGTGAAGTGCCGGGGGTCGATCTCGACCGCCCATTCGGCATCGGCGGCGATCGCGAAATGCCGCCGCAAGGTCGCGCTGAGCGCGAGAAAGGCGGTTGGCGACATGGCATTGGGGCTGCCGCCGCCGAAATGCACAGATCCGACCGGCGCGCGGAGCATACTGCCAACGCGCGCGATCTCTCCCTCAAGCGCGGCGAGATAGCTGTCCATTCGTGCCGGGCGGCCAAGCGCACCGGTGTTGCACCCGCAATACCAGCAGATTTCATGGCAATAGGGGATGTGCAGGTAAAGCGAGACCGGTGTGTCGTCGGCGACACTGGCAAGGGCGGCAGCGTGCGCATCGGGCAGCGGCTTGAACGCCGCTGCCGTCGGGTAGCTGGTATAGCGTGGGACGGTGCGTCCGGCCAGATCGGGATAATAGCGGTGCATGATGGCGGCAGCGTGCATCGGCAATGCCCTTCGGGATTTGACGGCAATCAAGGAAAGCGCCGCTTCAGCGCCGTAGATCGCGTGCTGGATCATTAAAAACGGGAGAGCGCGATGCTGTCGGACACTTGGTTTCTGGGCCTCGTGGTTGGGGCAACGGCCTGCTTCATGGCGGTGATGCTGTTCGCTTCGGTCAGCGATCGCGATCCGAACCCGCCCCCCGGCACCGAATAGTCATTCGACCCTCCCTCCTGGCCGCTGCGGTACCCCTGCCGCAGCGGCCTTTTTGGTCAGGCGTCGCCATCGTCGGGCAAGTGGAATTCATGCCACAAGCCATTGAGGATGCCGAAGCCGACAGCGAGGCCGAGGCCGAGAACCCAAGTGAAATACCACATCGATCGCGGTCCTTTTCTTAGTAGAAGTCATGGCTGGCGGCGATCGCGCGCTCGCTCACCCGGCCGAACATCACGCGGTACGCCCACGCGGTGTAGGCGAGCACGATCGGCAGGAAGACGACCGTCACGATCACCATCAGGAACAGCGTCGATTCGCTCGATGAGGCGTTCCACACCGTCAGGCTCGAATGCGCGTCGATGCTCGATGGCAGGATGAAGGGAAACATCGACAATCCGACCGTCGCGATGATACCTGCGGCCGACAGTGTGGATCCGGCAAAGGCCGCAGGCTCGCTCTTGGCGCGAATGCCGACCAGCGCCAGCGCCGCGCCGACAAAGCCCAGCACAGGTGCCACCAGCATCCACGGATGCGCCGCATAATTGTTAAGCCACGCGCCGCCGGACGCGACCGAGGTTGAGCGCAGCGGGTTGGAAGGGCCGCTCGGATCGACTGCGGAGGTCAGCTCGAAACCCATGCCGCCGCGCGCGACGAACAGTCCGCCAAGCGCGAACAGCACGATCGAGGCGATAGCGGCACCCGTGCCATACAGGCGAGCCCGGTCTTGCACGGCACCGCGCTCGACCTTCATCGCCAGCCATGCGCTGCCATGCAGCACCAGCATTGCCACCGACAACAACCCGCAAAGAAGCGTGAACGGCGTGAACAGGCCGAGCAAACCGCCTTCATAGCTGGCGCGCATGTCGCTATCGATGCGGAACGGCGCGCCTTGCAGGACATTGCCGACCGCGACGCCGAACACCAGAGCAGGAACGAAGCCGCCAACGAACAACGCCCAGTCCCAGCCGCTGCGCCAGGCGCGCCCTGGCCGTTTCGACCGATATTTGAACCCCACCGGGCGCAGGATCAGCGCGGCCAGCACCAGAAACATCGCAAGGTAAAAGCCCGAGAAGCTGATCGCATAGACATACGGCCAGGCGGCGAAGATCGCCCCGCCGCCGAGGATGAACCACACTTGGTTGCCTTCCCAGGTCGGCGCGACGGTGTTGATCGTCAGGCGACGTTCGCCATCGGTTCGCGCGACGAAGGGCAGCAATGCGGCAACGCCAAGGTCGAACCCGTCGGTCAGCGCAAAGCCGATTAGCAACACCCCTAGCAGCGCCCACCAGATCAGGCGCAAGGTTTCATAGTCGAACAATAGATGCATCATCATGCTCCTCAGGCAGCGGGGGCCAGGGCGGGCGCGTCGGTGGGGTGCGGCGCGGCTTCGAGCGGATCTTCGACCGGCCCGTGCGCGATGGTCGCCAGGATCAGGCGTACCTCGATCACCGCCAGCGTTCCGTACAGCGCGGTGAAACCGATGATCGTCGTCCACAGCATCGCCGGGGTCAGCGTGGAATTGGCGAGGAAGGTCGGCAGGACACCGTCAATCGCCCAGGGCTGACGGCCGAGCTCGGCGGTCACCCAGCCCAGTTCGATCGCAATCCAGGGCAGCGGGATCGCCCAGAGCGCGATGCGCTGGAACCAGCGCGCCTTCATGTGCAGGCGCAGGCTCGCGAGGAGGAAGGCGGTGGCGAACAGCGCGATCATCAGGAAGCCGATTCCGGCCATGATACGGAACGTCCAGAACATCACCGGCACGCTTGGCACGACGTCCCACGCGGTCGATGCGATCAGCGCGGGGCTGGCTTTGCCGGGATCCGCGATATGCGCCTTCAACAACAAGGCGTAGCCAAGGTTGTTGCGGTGTGCCTCGAACACGGTGCGCGCCGCGCGATCGGTCGGGTTGCGCTTCAGCACGTCGAGCGCGCGATAGGCGATCACCCCCGATTCGATCCGCTCCTGCGCCTTCAGCACCAGCTCGGACATGCCGGTGACTTCCTTGTCGACGCTGCGGGTCGCGATCAGACCGAGCACCCACGGGACCTTGACGGCATAGCGCGTGGTGCGGGTGGCGATGTCGGGCAAGCCGAACAGTGTGATCCCTGCCGGTGCCGGCTCGGTGTGCCATTCCGCCTCGATCGCGGCGAGCTTCATCTTCTGGTTGTCGGTGAGCGTGTAGCCGCTCTCGTCGCCAAGCACGACCACCGACAGCGACGACGCCAGTCCGAACGCCGCCGCGACGACGAAGGAGCGCCGCGCGACGGCGGTCCACTTCCCGCGCAGAAGATAAAAAGACGATACGCCCAGCACGACGAGCGAGGCGGCGACATAGCCGGCGCTCACGGTGTGGACGAACTTTGCCTGGGCTACGGGGTTGAACAGCACTGCGCCAAAGTCGGTCACTTCCATCCGCATCGTATCGGGGTTGAAGGCCGAGCCCACCGGATTTTGCATCCAGCCATTGGCGACGAGAATCCACAGCGCGGAGAGATTGGTCCCAACCGCGACCATGAAGGTCACCGCCAGATGCCCCAGTTTCGACAAACGATCCCAGCCAAAGAACATCAATCCGACGAAGGTTGCTTCAAGGAAGAAGGCCATCAGTCCTTCGATCGCGAGCGGCGCGCCGAAAATGTCGCCGACATAATGCGAGAAATACGACCAGTTAGTGCCGAATTCGAACTCCATGGTCAGTCCGGTAGCGACGCCGAGAACGAAGTTGATCCCGAAGATCTTTCCCCAGAACCGCGTGATTTCGCGCCAGATCGCGCGGCCCGTCATCACATAGATCGCTTCCATGATGACGAGCATGAAGCTCATGCCGAGCGTCAGCGGCACGAACAGAAAATGATACAGGGCGGTTAGCGCGAATTGCAGCCGCGACAGATCGACGACACCAATATCCATGCGTGTAACTCCATCATCGCCGGTCGACGGCGCAGCCTCCCGGCACCGACGCCGGGCCTTCAACCGGAATGATGTTTAGCAGAGTATTGGGATTAGTACGTATTCGAGACGCTACTGCCGGGCGTATAGGCGGCGTTATGGCCGCACCTATCGTACAAGCCCGCGCTGGAGCGCGACGCGTATTGCCGGGCCCCGCTTTGGCCGCTGCGGCAGGCAACCGTGCCCGCGGATCGAGCGTGTGTCTGCTGGGGGACGCCGTTGCGGCGATTTTGTTTGCCGCCGGAGTCGCAGGGGGTGTCGCCGCAGTTGCGCGCGGTCTGCCGGCATGGCCCTGGGCGCTGCTGATGGGGCTGGCAGGTTTCGCCCGCGCGGCGTGTCTGTGGGGATCGCTTAGGCTGGGGAGCGGCGCGGCGGCGATTGCCAAATCCACGCTGCGGCGGACCGCTGCGCGGGCGGCGCTGCGTCGACCGGCTGGAAGTGGGTCGGTAGGCGCGCTGCTCGGTGCGGTGGTCGATGAGGTCGAGGCGATTGACGGCTACATCGCCCGTTTCCTGCCTGCGCGGCGCGCGGCGGCGATCGCACCGATGATCGTGCTGGGGGCAATCGCGTTCGCCAGTCCGGTAGCGGCACTGATCCTGCTTGGCACGCTGATACCTTTCATCGGGGCGATGATCCTTGCAGGCGGGGCGGCAGCGGACCAGTCGCGGCGACAATTCGATGCGCTGTCGCGCCTGTCTGGCCTGTTCGCCGATCGAGTCCGCGGCTTGCCGGTGATTCTCGCCTTTCACGGCGAATCCCGCGAGGCCGAGCGCCTCGGATATGTCGCACGGGAGGTTGCGGCGCGGACGATGCGGGTGCTTCGCGTCGCCTTCCTGTCCTCGGCGTCGCTGGAATTTTTCGCCGCGCTGTCGGTGGCGTTGGTCGCGGTCTATGCCGGGTTTGCTTTGCTTGGGCAGTTGCCCTTTCATGCTCCCGAACGGCTCGATTTGGTGCGCGCATTCTTCGTGCTGGCGCTGGCCCCGGAATTTTACGCGCCGATGCGCCGCCTCGCTGCTGCCTATCACGACCGACAGGCGGCCGAGACCGCCAGTGCACGGCTGGCCGCGCTCGATGCGGCGGCCATGCCGCCTGTAAGGGAAGGTCTTGCGGTGGTGGCGGCCCCGGCGATCGCGTTCGACCACATCACCATCCGTTACCCGGGGGAGGAACGCGATGCGGTCGGCGACTTGTCGATCGATATTCGGCCGGGCGAGATCGTCGCGCTGGTCGGGCCCTCGGGAAGCGGCAAAAGCAGTTTGCTGCACCTGTTGCTTGGGCTGGTTCCGGCGCAGGAGGGTCAGGTTACCATCGATGGCAAGCCGCTTCTGGAGATCGGCAGCGTCGCCCCTTTCGCGGCCTGGGCGGGGCAGGCTCCGCTCATGCTCGCGGGGTCGATTGCCGACAATATCCGGCTGGGACGCGCGGATGCGGCACCCGCCGAGGTCGCGGCGGTGGCGGCGGCGGTCGGGCTGGAGGATGCCCTGGCGCGGCGCGTCGGTGGGCTCGAGGAGCGGCTCGATCATCGCGGTGGCGGCTTGTCGGGCGGCGAGCGCCGTCGCATCGGGGTGGCGCGCGCGCTGCTGAAGGACGCGCCGCTCCTGCTGCTGGACGAGCCGACCGCCCATCTTGACCACGCCGCCGAGGCCGCGCTGATCGCCGTCATTGCCCGTGCCTGTGTCGGGCGTACTGTTATTATCGCGACGCACAGCGCCGCGCTGGCCGCACTTGCTGATCGCATCGTCGATCTCGGGGGTGTTGCGTGAACGGCACGTTGAAAGATTTGCTGGCCGACCGTCCACGCACCGAACGACAAGCGGTTCGCCGCGCCGTTCTGTGTGCTGCCTTGGTGGCGGTCGCCTCGGTCGCGCTGCTCGCCTTATCGGGGTGGTTCCTCACGGCGGCGGCGCTCGCGGCGGGGGCCGGGACGGCGCTGGCGTTTAATTACATGCTGCCCAGTGCCGCGATCCGGCTGTTTGCGATCGTGCGGACCGGTGCGCGCTATGGCGAAAGGCTCGCCAGCCATGATGCGGCCCTGTCGGCGATTGCGCGGGTGCGCCCGGCGCTGTTCGCCGCGCTCGCGGCGACACCGGTGGCGCGCGCGCTGAGCCTGTCGACCGGGGAAGCCTCCACCCGTTTGGTGCAGGATGCGAGTGCGATCGAAACGGCGCTGGTGCTGCGATCGGGTACAGTCGGCGGGGCCGTGGCGATCCTGTCGGGCGGAGCCTTGATCGCGCTCGCCGGCCCGCTTCCGGTCGTCGCCGTCGCGCTGGTCGCGGTCCTGCTGTACGCGGCGATCTGGACGGTGTCGCGCGAGCTCGAGGCCAGCGGAAGTGCGCTGTTGCGCGAGGCGGAACGGCTAAAGGCCCAGACCGCCGCTCTGGTCGAGGGCGCGGCCGAGCTGCGCTGTTATGCGCTGGAAGATTGGGCCGTGGCGCGCATCGTCGACGGCGGCACCGCACTCGCCGCCGCCCAACGGCGCGACAGCGATGTGCGTGCGTGGATCGAGGTGGCGTCGCCGGTTGCGATCGGGGGTGGGGCGGCGTTGGCGCTGGTCTTGGCGGCACCCCAAGGGGCGGCGATCGCTGCCTTGGCCGCGCTGGCGGCGGCGATGGCGCTTGACGGCCTGGCACCCGCGATCCGGCAAGTGACGCAAGCGCGCGCCGCGCACGCCGCTTATGCTCGGCTCGGCGCGTTGCTCGAGGACGCCCCCCGGACCACCGTACCAACGGTCGCGCTGAAACCAGACCTGATCCTTCGCGGTACGCCGATTGCGCCGCCAGCGCGGATTGCGCTGCGGGGGGTGTCAGGTAGCGGCAAGTCCAGCCTGGTCGAACGGTTGGTCGGGCTGCGTACCCCGATCGCGGGCGAAGTGGCGCTGGGCGGGGTCGATATCGCTTTGCTGCCCGCGACCACGTTGCGAGCGTCGTTCGCGTGGCTGCCGCAGGATGCGGCACTGCTGGCGGGGACGGTGCGCGACACGCTGTTGCTGGCGCAGGCCGATGCGCCGGATGCGGCGTTGTGGGAAGCGCTGGAGGATGCCGCCTTTGCGGAGCGGGTGCGCGCCATGCCGCAGGGGCTGGATAGCTGGATCGGCGACAATGGGGCGAGTCTGTCCGGCGGTGAACGGCGGCGGTTGGCGCTTGCGCGGGCGTATCTCAAGCCCGCGCCGTGGCTGCTGCTGGACGAGCCGACCGAGGGCCTCGACTCCGTCACCGCACGGATCGTTCTCGAACGGTTGGACGATCGGTTACGGCGGCGCGGGCAGGGGCTGCTGATCGTGAGCCATGCGCCGCTGACACCGGCGCTGGCGCTGGATGGTGAAATTATGCCCGCTTCGCGGACCGCGGCTTCAGACCATAGGGGCGTGCTGTTCGTCGGCTGAAATCTCGCTAGGGTGTCGGTTGGAGGGGATCGATGACCCGATGAGATTGCGGTGGTTGGCGATTGTTGGGCTGTTGGCGATGAGCGCCTGCTCGCGGGCTCCAGCGGGCGCGCCCGTTCAACACGCGTGTGCCACGTTCGCGCCCGGAGCGATGCGCTGGATTCCGGCGGGGCGCTTCGTCCAGGGGGAAGATCCGCATTATCCTGAAGAAGGACCGCCACGCACCGTCACCGTGCCCGGCTTCTGGATCGACACGCATGAGCTGACCAACGCCGAATTCGCCACCTTCGTGAGGGCGACCGGCTATCGCACGATGGCGGAACGGAGACCGCCGGTTCTGCCGGGCGCGCCGCCCGAGATGCGGGTCCCGGGGTCGGCGGTGTTCGCGGTCCCGTCCGGCGACGATCCGCGCTGGTGGCGGTGGGTGGTGGGGGCGACGTGGCAACATCCGGCGGGCCCGAACGAATCGATTGTCGGCAAGGGTACGACTCCCGTCGTCCAGATCGCCTATGAAGATGCCGAGGCCTATGCGCGCTGGGCGGGCAAGGCCCTGCCGACCGAAGCGCAATGGGAATATGCCGCGCGGGGTGGCCAGCCTGCTTTGCCCGAACCGATCGACGCGCACGGCACGCCGACCGCCAATTACTATCAAGGCGTGTTCCCGGCCCGCGATCTTGGCATCGATGGCTATCGCGGTCGCGCGCCGGTCGGATGCTTCCCTGCCAACGGCTATGGCCTGTACGACATGATCGGCAATGTGTGGGAATGGACCAGCGGGGTTGCCGACGGCGACCGGCGTGTGATCAAGGGCGGGTCGTATCTATGTGCCGCCAATTATTGCGCGCGCTACCGCCCGGCGGCACGGCAATTTCAGGAATTGGGGCTCGGCACCGATCATATCGGTGTGCGGCTGGTCGACAATCGCCGCGCGCCGCCGGGTTGATCGACGCGGACCGCAGGCCTGCTCAATCGTCGATATGGGCGAGGATCGCTTCGATGAGCCGCACCACCACGGCGCGGGCCTCGGCAATGGTCAATTCCTGGTCGTGCCGCAACAAGCGCCATGTCTGAAAGCTGAGCGGCACATTCAGCGCATCGACGAGCGTGGTGTCGGCAAGGACGTGCGGCGGCAGCACCGCTTCGAGCGAGCTGCGCTCCAGCCGCAGCATGCGGCGATAATCCTGCATCAGGAATTCCGACTGGAAGCGTTTGATATTGGCCGAGATACGGAAGGGCAGGATTGCCTCGAAGACGAGCGCGCGACGTTGAGTGATTTCCAGCAGCCGGTCGCGCCAGCTCGCCCCCGTCAAGGGTTTGAGCGCCATCGGCAAGACCTGTGCTTCGATGACCTGGGACATTTCGCTGTAGAGCGTGTCCATATCGGCAAAGTGCCGGAACACAGACCGCAAGCCGACACCGGCGGTTTCGGCGACGCGCGCAGCGCTCGGGGCGATATCGCCTTTGCCGACGAGATGGAGCATCGCGGCGACGATCTTGGCGCGGCTGTTTTCACTGCGCGCACGGCGCCCGTCGGCTGCTGAGTTGTCTTTTGGTCCAGAGACCGGCGTCATACTGCGCTTCATATCCACGTGGTGCGCTTATCCCTCCGATCCACCTCGGTCTATTGTCCTCCCAATGTGGCATTGAATGTGTCATAATTTTGTCGCAGGCTCAACCGCAACGACATACGCCCAAGGGAGGAGGGTGGCCGAATGCGCAAATACGGGAAGTGGACGTTGGCCGTTGCCCTGATTGGCCTTGTCGGGATGACGCTGGTCAGCCTCTTCCAGCGGCAAATCGCGACCGCCATGCTGGCGTGGATTGTCGATGCGCGGGTGGGGCGAGACGGTACCGAGACATTGCCGGATGGACTGCATGTCGCGTTGTGCGGAACGGGTTCGCCTTTGCCCGATCCGACCCGGGCGGGGCCGTGTTCGGTGGTGATCGCGGGGAAGCACCTTTTCGTGGTCGATATCGGGGAAGGCGGCGCACGCACGATCGTTGGGATGGGTTTGCCGATCGGGCGAATTGAGGGGCTGTTCCTGACGCATTTCCATTCGGATCATATCGACGGACTCGGTCCGTTGATGTTGCAAAGCTGGATCGCGAGCTCCGCCACGTCTCCGCTACCGGTGCACGGTCCGGTCGGAGTGGAGGCGGTAGTGGCGGGATTCGATGCGGCCTATGCGACCGACTCACGGTATCGCACCGCGCATCATGGTGCCGGCGTCGCACCCCCGAGCGGCGCAGGTGCGGTGGCGATTCCGTTCGCCATGCCCAAGCCCGATGCGCCCGAGGTCGTGTTCGCACATGATGGGCTGCGGGTTACCGCCTTCTGCGTCGATCATGGCCCGGTTCGCCCAGCGGTCGGCTATCGCTTCGACTATAAAGGCCGTTCGGTTGTATTCAGCGGGGATACGGGGCCAAGCGCATCGCTGGTTGCGGCGGCCAAGGGAGCGGACCTGCTGGTCCATGAGGCCTTGCAGCCGCGGCTGGTCGGCTTGTTGACCGCTGCGCTTGAGCGGAACCATCGCTACAATCTGGCGCAAGTCACGCGCGATATTCGCAACTATCACACGACACCCGAGCAGGCTGCGGATGCTGCGAAAGCCGCCGGAGTAAAGCGGCTGGTGCTCAACCATATTGTACCGCCATTGCCTTTGCGCTTCGCCTATCCAGCGTTTCTGGGCGACTCCGCGCGACATTTTGCGGGGCCGATCACGGTGGGCGAGGACGGGATGCTGTTCAGCTTGTCCGCTGGCACGACCACCATCGCGCAAAGCCGGCTCGAGTGAGGCGGGCGGCGCGACGGGGGCTGGCGACGGCGCTGGCCTTGCTGGCGCTTCCCGCCGTGGGTGCTCCGCCCGCGCCCCGCCCCAATATCGTCCTGCTGGTGGCGGACGATTGGGGCTATACGGACATTGGCAGCTTCGGCAGCGAGATTCGCACCCCCAATATTGATGCGCTCGCCGCGCACGGCGTCCGCTTCGCCAATTTCCACGTCGCCGGATCGTGCGCTCCCACCCGCGCTATGTTGCAGACCGGCGTCAGCAGCCACCGCGCCGGGCTCGGCAACATGCCCGAAACCATTCCGCCCGAGCATATCGGCAAACCGGGTTATAACACCGTGCTCAACCACCATGTGGTGACGTTGGCGGAGGTGCTGCACCAGGCGGGCTATCGCACCTATCTCACCGGCAAATGGCATTTGGGCAAGGCGAGCGACGGGCTGCCGACCGCGCGTGGTTATGACCATGCCTTTTCGCTGGCGGATGCCGGGGCGGACAATTTCGAGCAGAAGCCGATCGCCGGGCTCTATGACAAGGCCGACTGGACCGAGGACGGTAGACCCGCCACCTTGCCGACGCCGTTTTATTCCTCGACCTTCATCGTCGATACGATGCTGCGCTACATCGATGCCGGGCGGGGATCGGGCAAGCCGTTCTTCGCCTCGGTCAATTTCCTGGCCAACCACATTCCGGTGCAAGCGCCCGACGCGTACATCGCGCGCTATGCCCATGCCTATGATGGCGGTTGGCGCGCTTTGCGCGCGGCGCGGCAGGCGCGGGCAATCGCCATGGGGCTGGTTCCACCGGAAACGCGCGCGGCGGTGATGCGCTCGACCGCCGACTGGAACCGGCTGTCGCCCGATCAACGCCATGCGGCGGCCCGGGCGATGGCGGCTTATGGCGGGATGGCGGAGGCGGCCGATCATGAGATCGGGCGTTTGATCGATCATCTGAAGGCGACGGGTGCGTATGACAATACGATCTTCGTGTTCCTGTCCGACAATGGCCCGGAACCGACCGACCCGCGCGGGCGGCTGCTCAACCGGCTGGTGCTCGGGCTGCTGCGCGATTTCGCGCCCGACCATCAGGGCGAGCGCGGCACGTTGACCGCGATTGGGCCGAGTTGGGCAAGTGCCGCCGCCGCGCCGCTTGCGGGCTACAAGTTTTCGGCCGGAGAAGGTGGCTTGCGCGTGCCGCTGATCGTGAGCTGGCCCGGTAATCCTGCGATGCGCAGCGGCACGATCGTTGGCGGCTTCACGCATGTTACCGATATTGCGCCCACCTTGCTTGCGCTGGCCGGGGTGCCCGCGCAGACCGGGCACTTTGCCGGGCGGGCGGTGGAGCCGATGGTTGGGTTCAGCCTGGCTGATATGCTGCTGGGCCGACGCACCAATGTGCATGGCGATACGCCGCTTGGCTATGAGCTATCGGGCAATGCGGCGTTGTTCCGCGGCGACTATAAGCTCGTCAGGAACCTGCCGCCGCTCGGCGACGGTCGCTGGCAGCTGTTCGACATCACGCATGATCCCGGCGAGACACACGATCTGTCGACCGAGCAACCCGATCGTTTCATCGGCATGCGCCGCGATTACGACGCCTTTGCCCGGCGCGATCAGGTGCTGCCAATGCCCGCCGGTTACACCGCCGACCAGCAGATCAGCGACAATGCCCTTCGGTATTGGTTGCCCAGGCTCCTCCCGGCGGTGCTGGGGGTCGCGGCGGCGGCGTTCGCAGTCGGCGTCGTACTTTGGCGTCGACGTCGTCGTGCCGCGATCAAAGCGCGCTAGCGCTCGCGCGTCGCGGCGAAGGTGACCTTGGGATAGCGGTCCGCGACATAGCCGACGTCCCAGGCCGTCTTCGCAAGGTACACGGGATTGCCGTCGCGATCCTTCGCCATGGAGGTGCGATTCAAGTCCATGAACGCCTTGAGGTCGGCCGGATCGGCTGCGGACACCCAACGCGCGGTATCATAAGGGGCCATTTCGAGCCCGGCATCGACCTTATATTCGGCCTCGAGCCGCGAGAG
>Ga0207877_10121_pt1 | contig 22323 bp, 17 predicted proteins | sample LinPmetageLP29_FD_184046 | JGI IMG/M metagenome (GOLD analysis project Ga0207877, IMG submission 184046) | Marine viral communities from the Pacific Ocean - LP-29 (SPAdes) | ecosystem: Environmental > Aquatic > Marine > Oceanic | place: Pacific Ocean | collected 2009-08-23
AGCCTGCTCGGCAGTTGCCGCGTTCATTCCCTCGACCGACACTGGTTTCACCGGCTTGCGAATGATGCCTTTGAGTGGCTTTTCGCCTGATCGTGCAGCTTGCTCGTGCTCGTCACGGCTTTCCGACCCGAATTCGGCGGACCTCTCCAAGCCCGGATGCCGCGCGAAATCGGCGTCTTTTCCGACATTTGGCATTCGCATCAGCGCTTGTGTGAACGCGGCAGGTCCACCCGCATCCACCGGCGGCTCAATTCGCAACCACTGGCCCAGTACTTCCCGCACGCAGTGCTGGCACAGATCGAGGCTGATCGTATTGCCGTCGCCAAACACCGAATCGAAGCCACAGCTTTGGTCAAATGACAGGCGTTCCTGCCACTCGCCTGGCTCATCAGGGGTCAGGCGCCGCCGGCATCGGTCACAGGTACACGCGGCCAGCTCGTGGACGGTGCGGGGTTGGTATTCACGCATGTCATCCTCGGAGTTTGGTGCATACCTCTAAGATAAGGTTTTTACGTAGAAACCACCAACGCCTCAAGACGTCTATCGCACCGCCACGGAGCTCTTTCAGTGGCCCGACCTCGGCAGATCGGCAACCGCACAGGTGCCACTCTGGATGGCACTGCATCAATGGCGTCGACAACCCGAACGCCTTGTGGAACAAGGTGTTAGAGCAGTTCACCGGAGGTGCGACCGCTCTTCCTCTGTCATAGCCTGATAGCGGTTGGTGTGAACTGGGGTCGATGTCCACCATGGATTCACGCAGGTATGGCTTTCTACTTTGTCGGTTGTAAGGACTTGAAGAAGCAGGATGACGCCGGCGAATGCGTGTTTCCTTTGCCCGGCGCGGGGACTGCGGGACAGCGGTTCCATTCTGGTTGACTTCGTCAACCCGGACTGCCCGCAGAACGCGGCGGGATTGGAAGTCGGGGCGGCCTACGAGTTCGAGCAGGAAAATGGGTTCAGTGTCTGCAACAACTTGCGCGAGTATTCGGCCTGGCTCGAAGAGCTCGTCGATTTGGTCGGCTTCGAAGAAGCGCCCGATGAGCACGAGCCTGGTCCGTTTCGCGGGCTTATTCTCTACGGCGGGTTGGGCGAAATCATCGGGCCGGTGGCGTCGGCAAAGCTCGTCGCCGACTTTATCGAGTGGGACGAACGCGCCCGGTCACTCGGCGACGACGCGTTCTACGAATGGTATGCCCGCATGCGAAAGGTGTTCGAATATGCTGGTGAAGCCGGGGCGGTATGGTCCGAGGGTGAGACCGATCAATAGCCTGCCGATGGAGAGCTAACATGACTCCCGCCCGTTCCGCTCAGGAGCGGGCGCTGCCGTACGCCTTCTCAGTTCAACTGGAGTCACTGCGGCAAAATTGCGAGTCACTTGCTTTCGCTGCATGCCCACTTAGCATTGGACGCTGGTGCCGCCAGCGCGTCACGTGCAGGACCGGCGATTGCGCTACTCGGACCAGACCGCGTCGACCTCGCGCAGCAAGTGGCCCGCAAGAATATAGTCCCCAAGCTTTTCGGCTTTTGCCTCCAACCTCGCCAGTTCGTCTGCAAGCAATTGGTCCAGGTCGAACTGGCAGTAGAGGTTTCGCTGCCGGAACGTGGCTTTCGCACGCGCAAGTCCAGCAATGAGCGCCGCCGGTGATTTGACTGCAATGCTCTCGTGGCCGCGGAATTTCACGCGAACGCCAACCGCTTGGCCGAGCCGTCCGAGTTCGATTGCGTCCTGCCAGCCGGATTCGTAGTCCAGTTCAACTTCTGTGACACCGCCTGCCTCTAGAAGCTGCAGAGCTTCCCCCCTGGTTCCAGCACGCGCCTTCGCCATTTATTTTCCCGATGAACCATGGACGATGCCAAGCATACGCGTCCCAATGCTCAGGGTGGATGTCAAATGGCTATGGCTCGGAGCCCGAGAGTTGCGCAATCGTTGCCCGCTGGCGTCACGCTATTTCGCAAACGTATGTCGTCCGCGCACAGGTGCATCCAGGCGAAAAAAGGGAGTGCCAAATGGAACTGGGGATTACGACAGACATTCATCGTAATCGCATTGAAATACGGTGAACGAGTAGCTAGGATGCTCTATCTGGGCGCAGAAAGCGCTCGCCAGCCTGACCTCGCGTCCGAGATAACAGAAGCGGCTTGCGCAAGCCAAGCCCGCTGTCACGGACGGTAGTGATGTCCCATAGCAAGAACAGACTTATAGCTTAGGAGACGACTGTGCTGAGCCATCATGAGTTCGCGACTTCGGTACTGGTCCACGACAGGTCTGAGCCGGCGGAGTTGGACAGCGCTGATATGGAGGCGTTGCTCGCGCATCAACTGGTCACGCTTGAGCGGCTCGGTCCGAACCAGAGTCAACCTCACGTCACAATCCAAGGCTACGTTTATCTCAAAGCCCTTGGCCGTGTTCGAGCAAAGGGCTGCCATGCCCGCCCGGCCTCTCGATGAGCGCATCGCTCTGTCTCATCGAGACTCGCTAGCATCGACGCGTCCTTGAGCTTTAGTTTCGGCGTCCGCCACAAGGGTCGCGACGCTGCAATCGTCATTCACTCGATGCCAGCCCTACTGTGCTGCAAACGGACAGCACAGGGCGGCGGGCCGCACTTAGGAGATGCAACATGGCGCAGTGGACAGCAGAGCAATGCACGAAGGCACAGTTGGCAGGTCTTGAAGCCATGGTGGGGCTAACTAGCAAGGCCTTGGAGGGCTTCGAGAAGGTGGTGACATTGAACCTCCAAACAATGATGACGACCCTGGCGCAGACGCAGGAGAGCGTTATGAAGGCCCTGTCAGCCCAGAGTCCTCAGGAGCTCGTCAATTTGCAAATCGAACAAGCTCAACCAGCAGCCGACATCGCATTGATGTATCGAGGCCAACTGCGTGACATCCTGGCTGCTACGCGGGTGGAGTTCGAGAAGGTCGTTGAAGGCCAATACGCAACGAGCAAAGCCTATCTCGAGGGCCTTGTTCAAGGCGTAGTGAGCAACGCGCCGCCGAGCTCGGCCCCGCCGCTGGCTGCCTGGCAGGGCGTCGTCAGTACGGCCACAGCGTTCTGTGAGTCGATGCAGTCGACGGTAAAGCAGGCTGTGCAAGTGGCCGAGAGCAATTTCAATACTGCCGCGGAGGCGACCGCGAAAGACATGCGACGTCGTACAGCTCAGACGCTCCCAGCCGCTGCAAGGTAGTTCGCCTTTGGCTCCCCATTGGTCCGTTGATGGCACCGAGGGGGAACCACTTTCCGGGACAGCTATCGGCCAGCAGAGCTGGCGCCCACGTCAGTCATATCGTTGGCCAATGCACGGAGGATTGGAGACATGACCAAAAGACTCGCCGTAGTTACGGGTGGAATGGGTGGCCTGGGTGAGGCCATCAGCATCCGGCTTCAGCATGCTGGTTGTACGGTGGCTGTCACCCATTCACCCGGTAACGGCGGTGTCGCCAGTTGGCTGGGACGGATGGAGGCGCAGGGCCGAAAATTCCACGTCTATCCCGTGGACGTCGCCCACTATGAATCGTGTCAGCAAAGCGTGGCCAGGATTCGCGAGGAGTTGGGCTCGGTCGACATTCTGATTAACAACGCTGGAATTACGCGTGACGCGAGCTTCAAGAAGTTGGACCAGGTCAACTGGGACGCGGTCATCCGCACCAACCTCGACTCGCTGTTCAACATGACAAAGCCAGTCTGTGAGGACATGACGAAGCGAGGCTGGGGACGCATCGTCAACATATCCTCCATCATCGGCTCCAAGGGAGGCTTCGGCCAGACCAACTACGCGGCAGCCAAGGCGGGAATGCATGGCTTCACGAAATCGCTGGCGCTTGAGGTGGCCAAGAACGGTGTGACGGTCAACACCGTCTCACCTGGCTTCATCGCCACCAAGATGGTGACAGCGGTGCCTCAGGAGATTCTGGACAGCAAGATTATTCCGAATATTCCGGTGGGGCGCCTGGGCCAGCCAGAGGAAGTGGCGGCGTTGATTGCGTATCTGTGCTCGAATGAGGCGGCCTTCCTGACCGGGGCCAACATCGCCATTAATGGCGGACAGCATCTGCAGTAAGAACGCAACGCTCCTGCGAGCTTGGCGCTCGGGGGAGCATCGGCTCCCGATACCGTCCGGGTGGTCGCAAACGCGTCGCAGCGAAGCGGCCGGTCAGGCTCTGACCATACACACAAGCGTGGCGGCGTGAAAGCGCATGCTCCAAGTGATGAATGTTTAGCCGGATTGGGCCGGAGCCGCCGAAATGCATTCGCTCAAAAAAAATCACCCTACTAGCACGACGGACAGGCTAGTGGGTGATGAATCGTGTTTGGGGGACGAGAAAGCCCCCGCCATCAGTATCGGCCGGGCCATCCTGGCGATTCCACTATCCATACGACCGATGGCCCGCGTCTTGACATTCAAACCATCGTGCGGAAACAAGAGCCGCTACCCTGCCGCGCGCGGCTGCCTTCAAATCCATGACGCCCAGGCCCCTCCCGGCAAGCATCGAGCCGGTTGAAAGTGTGCAACGCACGCTCAGCATAGGCATTCCCGAGCCCATTACCCATCAATCCGAGAAGCACATATGGCGCTAGTCTTCGGCGGAAGTGCGCCACGGAGCCCTAGACATTGTCATCTTGGGCTCTTAGGCTCGACCTGTGAACGCGGAGCACATCCACGACTACACACCCAAAAAGATTGCGGAGAAGACAGGCTTAACAACAGCCTATGTGCAGGGAGTCCTGACGTTACTTCAGCATGGGGAAGAGCGCCTGCTGATTGCCGTTGAGAAGGGAACGATTCCTCTTACAGCTGCGCTCGCCATCGTTGGGGCCGGTGACGACGACAAGGCAATCCAAGCAGCCCTGCAGGAGGCATACGAATCGGGAAAGCTGCGCGGCAAGCAACTGATGAACGCGCGACGTGTTATCGAGCGACGCCAAACGCTGGGCAGATCCGCATCGCGCTACATGATTGGCAGACGAGACGACGTGACCACCTCAAGTCTCGTCCGGACGTATGAAAGCGAGGTGGAGCGACAGAAAGCGATGGTCCGCAAGGCGGAATTCACCCAGCAACGCCTTCTGTTTGTTGTTGGTGCTCTCCAACAGCTGTTCGCTGACGAGAACTTCGTGAATCTATTGCGAGCGGAATCGCTGACAACACTACCGAAATACCTTGCCGAACGTGTCTGGCCTACCGGGAGCTCACCATGACAAGCGTCACTCTGGGCTTTGTGCCAGAGCCGCTTGCCGTTCCCTTGCCGCGCATTCTTCCCTCCCGCAGGACTCCGGCAGGCCTGACCAGCACTCGAAAGTTCAAACAGATTCTGTTGTCCATCAGCGAAGTGGGCTTGATTGAGCCGTTGACCGTAACGTCGGTGGACCAGCAGTCGGGTAATCACATTCTATTGGACGGACACATCCGACTTCTCGCGCTACGCAATTTGGGCCACGACAACGCTTCCTGCTTGGTTGCCACTGATGACGAGGCATACACCTACAACAATCGCATCAACCGGCTATCGACCATTCAAGAGCATTTCATGATTCGACGTGCCATTGAGCGTGGCGTCTCGCTGGAGCGTCTCGCCAAGGCCCTTTCCGTCGATACCAGTCAGATCGTGAAGAAGATGAACCTTCTGGAGGGCTTCTGCCCTGAGGCGGTGGATCTACTGCGCGACAGGCAGTTTTCAACAGAACTAGTGCGAGCGCTTCGAAAAATGAAACCGACACGCCAAGTTGAGTGCGTGGAGTTGATGATTGCCGCGAACAACGTCACCGTCGCCTATGCGGAAGCGCTTCTGGTTGCTACGCCAACGGCGCGCCTCGTCGACGGAAAGAAGCCGGCCAAGCTAACTGGGGTGACGCATGAGCAGATGGCTAAGATGGAACGGGAGATGAGCAACCTGCAAGAACAGTACAAGATCGTTGAGCAGACCTACGGCCAAGATGTGCTGAATCTCGTTCTGGCCAAGGGATACCTCGTGAAGCTCCTGGAGTGCGAACCAGTTCTGACGTACTTGCGCCAGCATCAACCCGACCTAGTGCCAGAGTTCGAGTCAATTCGTGATGTTGTCTCCCTGGAGCAATAGCGCGCTACTCAGGAGATCTTAACCATGAAGGTCTTGATAGCGGCTTGGTTCTTCAATGCAATTTGCTGCGCCTCAGGTTTGGCTGAGCCATCCAGGTCCAGTCGGAGATGCCGCAGAGCGTAAAAGAGGAAGGCCTGACGGCATTGGAATTCGACCTGTCCATTCTCCATGCCAAAGTCGAGTTCGATAGCGCGCTTGTGCGAGTCGGATAGCTTCGGATGCGGGATCAGTACGACGGGCACGATGGTGTGCCACTCTTTGTCAGCATCCGACTTGACCGCAGCTATGTCGAATCCGTGAACTTCGAGCATGCGTGCAATCACGAAGTCGCGGAACTCTTTGCGAGTATGGCAATACGCTCGAGCGTGCCAGCGAAACCCGTCGTGGGCCAGGGCATGAGGAGTCAACACGCGGGCCGAGGGCTGAGGGCTTGTCATCGACTGGTACAGCACTCGGATGGCCCTACCCTCCCGTATCGCCCGGAGGAGGGCAACCAAAACTTCCACTCGAAATGTTCTGCCAGGGCTCGGAACGGTTGCCACAGGGGGCGCCCACGCGAGGAAGCTGCTCTGCTCGGCGTCCAGCTCAGAGCACTTTGCCAACAATTCGTTCAGATAGCGCCCAGCGTCGCTTGCTGGGAAGAGTGGCGTGAACGACTGAGGAGCGACGTAGACTCTAGAGCTTCGGTCGTACTCTAGATTGCCTGGAGCTAGCTCCGAGTACCTGGCAATGTCCAAGGACGCCTGGGGCACAGAAATGCCAAAGAATGCAGTGAGGTCACCTCGGTTGAGGCGGCCGTCCCATCGGAGCCGGAAGTCGATGAACTCAAGGCGACGGTCTTGGCTCCAGCGACCGGACGAGCGGCCCAAGCGCTGCTGTGGGGCGATGGGTAGGAGGCTCTGGCGTTCCGTCATTGATTGATTGTCCCATTAATATAAAAACTAGACCAGTATAAAAAGTAGACGTACACTTGATGCCAACAATAATCGGTCCAAAGAGGTCCGTATGTGGCGTGTCAGTGGCAGACAGGCATTAGTGAGGGCGCAATGAAAGCGCTGCGCGGTGCAGCCGCCCTCCGCAACCTGCGCGAGCAGCCGTTGTGGCGCTTGCTGGCTGCTACGAAGGCGCCGGCGGTGATTGCCATGCTGCAGTCCCTGTTTGCAGAGACCGAGAAGGCACTGCCGAGCTCGGTCCTGCATGAGAGGCTGGCCCGCGACCTTGACTCGCTGCGCTCATCAGGAGAAGACCTTCCGCAGACGCCACAGGCCTATGTCGCCGAATGGCTGAATCAAGGCTGGCTCACACGTAGATTCCCCGTTGGTGCTCCGGAGGAAGAGTACGAGCTCTCAGCTGACACGCTGACTGCGCTTCGCTTCGTCACGGGACTGCTTAAGCCTCGAACTACCGCCACCGAGAGTCGGCTGTCGGTTGTCATCCATCAACTGTCGCGACTTGCAGACGAGACGAACAGCAGCCCGTCGGCGCGCTTGGCCGCGCTGCACGCGGAGCGCGACCGAATCGACAGGGCGATTGCGGAGGTGCAGCGGGGTGGGGTGAAGACGCTGCCCAACGACCGCGCGATCGAGCGTGCCCGAGAAGTCATCGCGCTGGCGCAAGAACTTGCGTCTGACTTCAGGAGCGTGCGCGACGAATTCGAGCGGCTCAACCGTGGACTGCGTCAGAGCCTCATGGAGAACGAGGGCAGCCGTGGAGACGTTCTTGAGCAGTTGTTCGCCGGTGTCGACCTCATCGGCGAGAGCGATGCTGGACGTACGTTCAACGCCTTCTGGCGCCTGCTCACGGATAGCGAGCAGGCAGCCACCCTGCGCGAGTCTCTGGACGACGTGACCAGCCGGCCATTTGCGCGCGAGTTAGAGTCGTACGAGCGCAAGTTCCTGCTGGGCTTGACGGGAGCTCTTTTGAACGAAGGGCGAGGCGTGCATGACGTGCTCCAGCATTTCGCGCGCAGCCTAAAGAGTTTCGTGCAGAGCAGGGAATTCCTCGAGCACCGACGCCTGCATGGCTTGCTCAAGGAGGCAACACAGGCGGCGCTAGGAGCCAAGAACATGGTTCGCCCGAACGAGCAGGTGAATTTTGAGCTGATGCAGTCTAGCAGCCGCATTCGTTCGGTGTCGCAGTGGGTGCTGTATGACCCGGCGCAGCGGGTCACCGACTCTTCAATGCTGGACGCAGAGCCTTCTGAGCTTGACCTCGATACCGTCAGCGAACTCGTTCGACAATCGGAAATCGACTTCCGCACTTTAAAGCAGCATGTGCGCTCCGTTCTCGAGCGCCAGTCCCAAGCGACCATCGGGCAGGTGTTGGCGGAGTTCCCCGCCGAACAAGGACTTGGCAGCGTCGTTGGCTACGTCGCATTGGGCGCCAAGCACGGCGAAGTCACCGAAGGTTCCGAAGTTGTCGAATGGCAGGGCAAGGACGCCGAGCGGCGCCGCGCCAAGGTACCTGCCATCTATTTCATGAGGGAGCGCTATCTTGAACTCGTGGACTGATGAGACCGATGTGGCTGAGAACGGCGCTACTTCTAGCCACGCCGCCGCTGTCGTTGAGGAACATAAAGAAGAGGCAATCTTCCTTGGCGATACAGGCTCGCTACCTATCGACACGCGCCGGGTCTTGGTGCAGCTGCTGCTCGGCCCCTCGGTAGACGCACGGCGCCAAACGAAACTGTGGCCGGTGCTGCTGCGCGATGAAACGGTCATCCGCTCGCGGATGCACGAGCTGTTCCTTGAGGTGGTCATCGATCACGAGCAGCAGGTAGCCTTCACCCGCCAGGTGACGTCGGAGGAACTCGAAGTTCCCATCCTTCTGCGCAAGGCCTCATTGACCTTCCTAGAAACGGCTCTGCTTCTTTTCCTGCGTCAGCGGTTGACGCAGGCCGATGCCGAAGGGGAGCGCGCAGTGGTGTCACTGTCGGACATGCAGGAGCACCTGGGTGTGTTCGAGCGGGACAACAACCCGGACCACGCCAAGTTCGGCCGCCAGGTAGTCAACGCGGTAGACAAGGCGAAGAAGCTGAGCCTGCTTCAGCGCATCCGCAGCTCAGACGAACGCTACGAAGTCGCACCGACGCTGAAGCTGTTGTTCTCGGCCGAGGAGATTCAGCAGCTCTCCCGAACCTATGGACGGCTGGCACAGGTGCCCCAGCCAACAGGCGAGCCGGAAGACTCGGATGCGGTCGACGTGGCTGGCGATAGTGCGGATGAAGACGAGGAGGGTCTGTGAATACCGCTGAACTGACATTGCCGCTTGATGGCGCGAACGACCAGTTCCGTCTGACACGAATCCAGACCTTCAACTGGGGGACGTTCTCCAACGTCTTCGACTTCCCCATCCCGGCGCAAGGCTACCTCTTTGTCGGCCCCTCTGGGTCGGGCAAGTCGACGGTACTGGACGCGCATGCGGCCTTGATGACGCCACCGAAGTGGGTGGACTTCAACGTCGCCGCACGGGAAGCGGAGCGGCATGGCCGCGACCGCAACATCATGACGTACCTGCGCGGCGCTTGGGCTCAGCAGACCGGCGACGGTGGCGAGTACGTTTCGCAGTACCTGCGCAGCGGCACCACCTGGTCAGCCATCGCAGAGACGTACCGCAACGAGCAGGGGCGCGTCGTCGTCCTCGCGCAGGTTCTGTGGGTCAAAGGGAATTCGACCGCGCCAGCAGATGCGAAGCGGGTATTCCTCACGCTCGAGCGTGAGTTCGATGTCCAGGAACTGGAGTTCTTCGCGAAAAACGAGTTCGACGCGCGTCGCTTCAAGCACGACTTGCTGGATGCGAAGGTTCACACAGAGTTCAGCGCCTACCAGGAACGGTTTCGTCGTCTTCTGGGCATCGACAACGAACGCGCGCTTCGTTTGCTGCATAAAACGCAGTCGGCGAAGAACCTGGGTGACCTCAACGTGTTCTTGCGCGACTTCATGCTCGACGAACCCGAAGTTTTCGGCATCGCTACTAGCCTCGTCAACGAGTTCGGCGAGCTCAACGAGGCACACCAAGAGGTGGTGGCTGCTCGCAAGCAGATTCAGACGCTCAAACCCGCGCGCGATGAGCATATGGAGCTGGACCGCAACAACAACGAACGCAATGGGCTACAGGCCATCCAGACTGCCATCGACCAGTACCGCGAGCATCGGCGCAAGTTGCTTGTCGATGAACGGATTGCAGAGTTGGCGGTGGACAAGGAAGGCTCAAGGCAGGAAGCCTTGCGCCTGGCACAGATTGCGGAAGATGAGTTTGTCAAGCTGACGGACCTGCAGCGTCAGAAGCTCAACCTAGGTGCGGATGTTCTCGACCGGCTTGATGACGAAATCAAGACAGCGGAAGCAGAGAAGCCGGTTCGGATGGCCAAGCGCGACCAGGCCGCAGCCGCGTGCAAGATCATGGGGTGGGCGGTGCCCGACAGCGTCGTGTGGTTTGTACAGCGTGTGGACGCGGCCAAGCAACGCATGCTGAAGGCGCGTGACTTGAAGAAGGAGGTCGAGGACCGCAAGGACCAGCTCAAGACCGGCCATAGGCTGGCCAGCGAAGAGTTCACCAAGACAGTGGCCGAAGTCAAAGCCCTCGAACGCCAGAAGTCGAACTTGCCGGCACGGCTTGTGGACCTGAGGGAGCGCATGGCGCGCGACCTTTCAATCCCGGAGGAGAAGCTTCCGTTTGTCGGTGAGTTGATCGAAGTACGGTCGGACGCCGCCGAATGGCGCGGAGCCATCGAGCGTGTTCTGGGTGGGTTCGCGCGCTCCATCCTGGTTGACGATAAACACTACCCGGCGGTTTCGGAGTACCTGAACGAGCGGAATATCGGCGAGCGTCTGGTGTACTTCCGAACCATCCAACAGGCCTCGGGACGCACGCCGGGGCCGAACTCGCTGGTCCGCAAGCTGAACCTGGCGAGTGGAAGCTTTGGCGACTGGGTGAGAGAGGAACTGAAGCATTCATTCGACTTCGAGTGCGCTGACACGTTGCAGGCGTTTCGCAACGCCCCTCGTGCTGTCACTCGAGAGGGCTCGGTCAAACACAACACGATGCGACATGAGAAGAACGACCGTCACTCCGTCAACGATCGCAGTCAGTGGGTGCTGGGCTTCGACAACAAGGAAAAGTTGGCCCTCTACAAGGGCAAGGCGGCGGAGATCGGCGGACGCATCTCCGAACTGCAGGTGGCGCTGGACAAGATTGGGGACGAAGAAGACTTCCAGCAGGAACAGCTCTTGCACTGCCAGAACCTGTCGAATCTGACCTGGAACGATATCGACGTTGCTTCCCTGTTGACTCGCATTGACGACTTGAAGGCACGGCTGAAGGCGGAGCGGGAGGCGCGGCCCGACCTTGCTGTCCTAAACGACCGCATCAAGACGCAGGAAGGTGTCCACTCGTCGGCTGTCAGCAAGAAGAACGACGAAGACGCCACAGGTCGAGGCATCGCCAAGGAAATCGATCAGTTGAACGGCAAGCTCGCCGAACTCGCGCGCCTATGGCCCGGTTGTGACCGGCCACCGGCGTTCGCAGAGAACATTTACTCCCGGTATGTCGCTACGGGTAAGGAAGTCACCCTTGAAAACCTCGACCAGGTGACCAGCATAGTCGAGCGCGCGCTCAATACGGAGCTGCGTGCGCTCGACACCCGACTGACTGAGCTGAAGAGCTCCATCGAGCAGCGCTTTGCTGATTTCAATCGGCTGTGGCCTGCAGTCGCTGGTGGGCTGGATGCCACGCTCGCCAGCGCCGCGGACTATCTGGCGAAGCTCAAGCGTCTGGAGGACGACAACCTCCCTGCGTACGAGGACAGGTTCTTCGCATTGCTTCGCGAGCAGAGTGATCAGAACCTCATGCTGCTGGCGACCAAGCTTGACGAGGAGCGGTCGGCCATTCGGGCTCGGATGGAGCTTGTCAACGAGAGCCTGCGGACAGCGCCCTTCAACCCGGGCACGCATCTGGTCATCGACACGACCGATAAATCGCTCGAAGACGTCCGGCTCTTTCGCACGAGCTTGAGGGAGTCACTCAGCCACTCGTTCTCGAACGACCGCGACCTGGCCGAGGAGCGTTTCAACGCGCTGGCCGCGCTCGTCAAGCGCCTCGCGAGTCAGGAGACTGCGGACAAGAACTGGCGCAACCTTGTGCTTGATGTCAGGCAGCATGTCGAATTCGTGGCCCGTGAGCTCGATGAGGATGACATAGAAGTCGAGGTTTATCGCAGCGGAGCCGGCAAGTCAGGCGGGCAGCGCCAGAAACTCGCGGCCACCTGCCTGGCAGCAGCTCTTCGCTATCAGCTGGGCGGCCAAGACCGCGTACTTCCAAGCTACTCCACCGTTGTGCTCGACGAAGCCTTCGACAAGGCAGACGCCGAGTTCACCGCGATGGCTATGAACATATTCAAAACCTTCGGGTTCCAAATGATTGTGGCCACACCTTTGAAGTCGGTGATGACGCTGGAGCCCTTCATCGGCGGCGCGTGCTTTGTACACATTAAGGACCGTAAGAAGTCCGCCGTCATCCCTATCGAGTACGACGGCGAGTCCCAACGCTTGAAGTTGGCGCAGGACGTGCGCAATGCCGAAGAAGCTTCTGTCTCCTGAGGCAGCGCGCGACTTCCTGGTTCGCCGCTTCAACAATCAGCACCAGACTTGGGTAGTCGGGGGTGGGAGCTGGCCGCTGGATGTTTCCTTGGGCGCTCCGACGGAGAAGGACATTGCCGAGGACCCGAGCGCGGTCAGAAGCTGGGCAAACGCATGGCAGTCCAGAAGCGGACCCGGCGAGGTCGTTTTTGAAGAGCGGCAGTTCGCTCGGCTCGGAAAGCATCGGCTACCGGTCAGCCTGACTTTCTCCAATGCCGGCCAGGTCGCAGCGGCCGTTGGCCAAGCCGGGCGCTGGTCAACAGCGGCGGAACGCTACCAACGGATGCTGAGCCGCTGGCCTTTGCTCGGGGAAGGGAACGCGCTGGCGTCGAAGTTCGACGTGCTGGCCGACTATGCCATTGAGGACTTCGAGCGTTTGATGTCGCTGCTGGCGTGGTTGGAGGTGAACCGGAAGTCTGGCCTCTACCTGAGACAGTTGCCGGTGGAAGGCTTGGACACAAAGTGGCTTGAGAAGCGAACTGGCTTGGTGTCCACGCTTCTTCGGGCTTTACGTGTAGCCGTACCAGGTGACGAAAGCGACTTCCACGAGCTGTGCGGGCTGCGCAAGCCTGCGCATCGCGTCCGTGTCCGACTGCTTTGCCCTTCTCTGCGTACACTCGTCGGCGGTCTGTGCGACATCGAGGCGCCGGTAGGCGAGCTTGCAAGGATGCCGATTGCTCCAAGGGCCGTGATCATCGCTGAAAACCTCGAGACAGGGCTGGCGCTCCCGGACGTGCCGGGTGCGGTCGTCGTCATGCGCCTGGGAAATGCAGTCAGTGCGCTCGGAACGTTGCCATGGCTACAGAGTGCTAGCGCGGTGTACTGGGGCGACATCGACACGCACGGTTTTGCCATCCTAGACCGTGCCCGCAAAGCGGTGCCGCATTTGCGGTCGGTTCTGATGGATGAGTCGACGCTTCTTCGCCATCGAGCGCTTTGGGTGCAAGAAGCAACCCAGTGCCCCAACGTGCCGTTGGAAACGTTGACCGCCGAGGAACGTGCCTGCTACGACAGCCTGAGAACCCATACGTGGGGTCAACGTGTGCGCCTGGAGCAAGAGCGGTTGGGTTGGAGCGAGGCCATGGAGACTTTGATGCAGGCGCTGGGCGCGGCGATGTCTCACGGTCTGGACAGGACTCCTCCGAGTGACTCCCATGAGTCAGCCGCCATGAAAGAGCAATTTGAAGATTGAACAAAAGCCATGACTGACACCCATTTCTCTATCTTCGCCAACACTAGCCTGACCTAGCGCGTGAGTTCGAATTGATTCGCGACGTCGCGCCCCTTGAGCGGTAGCAAGTTGCAGAATGTCCATCCGCACCGATTTAAGTGACTATATAGGATGATGCCTGCCAGATGGGGAAGGCACGGTTCCTTATAGGTCTTAATATGTTTCGCCTTTTGTGAAAAATAGCTAGGCGCCCATTCGTTAGGCCCGTTAGGGATGGTGTTCAAAACTTCCTCCGGCGAGGGCAATCAAAGGAAGGTTCGCAACGCTGGATGAGCCCATGAAACAAAGCGACCTTGGCCTGGACCTGAGCAACCGACGCACGCGCAAGCAGATATTTCTGGACGAGATGGAGCGCGTGGTGCCGTGGCAGGAGTTCGTGGCGCTGATAGCGCCGCATGCGCCGGTCAAGGCGACAGGTCGCAAGCCGTTCCCAATCGAAGCGATGCTGCGCATTCACCTTCTGCAGCAATGGTTCGGGCTGACGGACGTGGCGATGGAAGAAGCGCTGTACGACGTGCCGTTGTATCGGCAATTCGCAGGGCTGGGTGGCATGAGCCGCCTGCCGGACCGGGTCAGCATTCTGCGCTTTCGGCATTTGCTGGAGCGCCATCGGTTGGCCGAGCAATTCCTGCAGACCGTCAACGCGCAACTCAGTGCGAAGGGTTACCTGCTCAAGGAGGGCACGGTGGTCGACGCCACGCTGATTGCCGCGCCGAGTTCGACCAAGAACAAGGATGGCGAGCGCGACCCTGAGATGCACCAGACCAAGAAAGGCAACCAGTGGCATTTCGGCATGAAGGCGCACATTGGCGTGGATGCCGACTCGGGGCTGGTGCACACCGTGGTGGGCACCGCCGCCAACGTCAACGACGTGACGCAAGCGCATGCGCTGGTGCATGGCAAAGAGGTCGACGTGTTCGGCGATGCCGGCTACCAGGGCATCGACAAGCGCGAAGAGGTACAGAAGTTGAAGGTGCGCTGGCATGTGGCATTGCGCCCGGGCAAACGCCGCGCCTTGGACAAGAGCACCGCGTCCGGTGCGCTCGTCGATGAACTGGAGCGGGTCAAGGCGCGCATTCGCGCCAAGGTGGAACATCCGTTTCGGGTCATCAAGCGCCAGTTTGGGCATCTGTTGCTGCGCTATCGCGGCTTGATGAAGAACACGCAGCAGTTGCATACGTTGTTCGCGCTGAGCAACCTATGGATGATGCGTGGGCGGCTGATGCGTGAGGCCACGGCGTAAGTGAAAGCCACCCGCACGGGCGGGCAAGCGCTCCTCTTCATGCCGCACACGCCGCTGCAATCGCGCCAGACTTCGCATCGTCTGCTTCGCATTGACGCTGCGTCGATGTCTCGGTGCTGCGGAATGAGTTCTGAACACCATCCTTAGGCGAGAAATATGTTAGAGACGGCTCCCGGGTCTGAAATTTTCGGCAGCCAGATTTCCAGCGGATTCACAGAAAAGCATTTCATGCCGACGCGGATTTGAGGCATGTATTTTTCGTGGCCCATATCAATGATTGAAATTGACTTCAGCTGCTCGACCAAGCTCACATCGTGCCCCAAGAAATAGCTTCTATCTTCACCGCTTAGTTGCGACACAACCTGAGCAATGCGCGTTTCCAGCTCGGTCACCTCGTTCAGCTCCCTTGCCATTCGCACGATGGTCGAATACTTGTCTAGGGTGAATTGAAGACTTCCAGGGCAAAAGCAGAGGAGCCCCGCGAAGAATCCGCGCTCGTGCGTATTTCCGCGGCCGGCCAAGTCTCCTAGCCGTAATACATTGCCAGTCCATTGTGATCCGTTTTTCGCGGATCCAACCCCATTCTCTTCCTCGTACGCTTCAGACACTCCCTCGATAGTGCTGAGAGGCCTGATAGCACCACTCTCGTCTCGAAGAGACCATAACATTCTTGCCGCCTCAACAAATGGCGCAGCCCTCTCCACATCCCAGAAGGACCATACCGTTAGGAGATTGTAAACGCCTCTTAGGCGCATGTGACCCTCAGCCAGATAGCGAGCTATTATGGAGAAATCCCATGATGGAATAATTTCGAAGCTGCGCACAAGGTCATCCTTGACGAAGCGAAGGCGTAGGAATGTGCCTGGCAACAAATTCGCGACCAGCGCGACACGTTGGACAAAAATCCCGTCGAAGGCTCGAGACGTCGCGTACTCGTTTGCGCTCGTTATCGCTGATTTTGCGGCATTCTTCTTTCCTTCCTCGCTGTAATAATGAATCGCCACCGGCAAGTCGCCGGCCCAGAGCTTCCCTTTTGTGTCGTCAATAATTAGGTGATCGTGCGTGAAGTGATCAACCGGGTGAACGAGCTGATGAAATAGCCTGGCGTAGCTATTTGGAAACCATCGAGCCGAAAGTATCCAGCCCTTGGCATTCTGCGCAGAGAAGAGTCGACCCTCAATATCTTCGTTGTTAAGTATCTCGTATTTGAATGTCGAGTGATTTCGTTCCAGGCCGTCCAATCTTGCGATGAGACTATTGTGTGGGGACCCTGAGTAAAATCCAATAAAAACTTGACATCCATGAGCCTCCAGCCGTCCTTTGGGGTCCTCTTCGGCTGCAGCAGTAACTGACGTTGAGAGGTAATGCTTGCAGCTGACGAGCCACCTTACTCCTTCCTTCACGGCAATCAGGTCAACACCCCCATCAGCACCGCGTCCGACCGTTTTCTCGATGGTGCACCCCTCTATCGATTCGAGAAATTGTTTGGCAAATTTTTCAAACGCTTCCGTATCACGTGAAGGTTGAATTGCCGGAGGTATCTCGGAAAAATTTATCCACATTTCTTTCGTTCCTCAAAAAATTCCGGCGATAGAATTATCAGGCAAGGGCCGACTCTTGTTTTTGCCACACCGCCGCAATAAGCTACGGCTGTACTTCGGTAGCCAGCCATAGCAACGAGTCCGCTAAGGTTGGCATGGGTGTGGAGCAAGAGGTGAGCCCCCCCCCCCCGAAAGCGAAAGCGCAGCACTGACTCACAGAAGGCCTACGGCAAAATCTCGTAAAACTTGAATGCGAAACAGGCCTAATGCGACACGATTCAGGGTGTGCGGCGTGTTGTGAAAAATAATTAACTCTGAACAAAAATTTCTTAATCAATCTCCTTCGTAATGCCAAGGCGCGACTGACCTGCGGAGAGTTAGCGCGATGGAAGTAGCTTTCACCGTGCTTGGGAGGCCGCCTTGTTAATAAGGCGGATGGTGATTGATCGCGGCCCGAGCGACCGCTCCACGCACTCGCCTATGGACCATCGTAGACACATACATTAGGGTGCCCGGTAGCCGCGCTCCGTCCGAGATCGGTTGCGGACTCTTGTCCAAATTAAGTAGGGCGATAGTCGCTGAAGCCGTAGGCAAGGAGCCCCTTCTCCGTGAAATCTGCGCTGACATGTTCACGGCAACGGTCGGGGTTATAAAGCAGAATTGCCGTCCAAATCGATAGCTAGCCGCATGGAGAGCAAATGGTAGTGTTCCACCTGACCGCACGCGTTGCCTGGCACGACTCCCGCTGGAACGGATCGGTCTGCCGCCAACCATCGTGTAACTCGTTCTGCACCGCACTCGACCGCATCCGCGAGGAGCGCGACGACGCGCGTGAAGACGCGATCGCTGGCAAGCGATGGAGCACGCTTGAGTCTGACGCGTTGCCTGCCTGCAAGGCGGAGTCGGGCGCGTTCATGAACGACGAGGAATGGGCCCGGCGCTTCGTGCACCCGTACGCGGGCATCAAGAAGGCCGAGGACACGCACGGGCACCTCAAGCCGACGTTGGTAAAGATTCCATCGTACGCCACGTTCGTCGTACCGTTCGCGTGGATGCTCAAAAGCGAACAGAAGACGATCGACGCTCGACTGCCCACGCCGCTTCCCCTCGACGAGGAGGCTCCGTTCAATAGCCCGTGGGTCTTCGGGCGCGAGCGCCAGGAGGCAATCCTTAAGCTGTTTACGAGCCGGCTCACTGCAGAGCGCTCGCTGGTCTTCTTCTACTGCAAGGAAGGGCAGCCGCTCGGCGACAACTTCTCGCGGCTGGTAATGGGCGTCGGAAGGATCGCCAACGTCTCACAGCCGAAGGCCTTCGACGTCTCGAAGAAGAAGCCCACGCACCTGATGTGGGACCTGCTCATTCGCCACACAATCCGGCCCGATGGCGAGGACGGATTCCTGCTCCCGTACCACGATTACCTGGAACCGACGGGTGACGCCACCGAGGACGCGCGGCGCGAACGGCTCCTTCGCGAGATCGCTGTGCCCGCCGACCCGGCACACATTCGGGTCTTTTCCTACGCCGCCGAACTCGCCACTGCAGACATCGCTCTCTCGACTCTGGTGCGCTGCCTTGAATCGGTGCGGAAGATCCGCGTGCACGGCATCGCCAAGGGCCCGTGGGAGCGTCGCGAGGAGTGGCTCAATCAGCAGATCGCCCAAGCGTGGCAGGACCGAGGGCCGTTCCCTGGGCTCGGCCCTGTGCTCGAAGCGCTGGGGATGCGCCTAGGGACGGCACTTGCGCTGGAGCTGCGGTCATCGGGAACGGTGAAAGCCGACGCCGACCCGTGGCCGACGGTGGACGCGATCCTTCGCGGAAAACAGAAGGCTCCGCAGCCCGCATACACCGAGGACCTGAAGGCGATCCGCGAGACTTGGACGGACCTCCTCGACGAGCGCCGCGCCCTGCTCAAGCTTCTCTCGCGCTTCGCGCTGACCTCGGAGCAGGCGCTCCGCTGGTTCGACCCGAAGGAACGCGCGAAAGGCAGTGCCGCGAAGGTGACCGACGAGGAGATCCTCGCGAACCCATACCGCATGAGCGAGGTGGACCTCGGCGACTGGAACGACTCGCCGGTGTCCGTCGGCGTCATCGATCGCGGGCTGCTTCCCGACGCGACCATCGCCTCCACGCACCCGGTCCCGGCGCCGTCGAAGGTGGGTTCGCCGAACGACGCGCGCCGCATGCGCGCAGCACTGGTCGCGGTGCTACGTGAAGCATCGGGGAACGGCGACGCGCTCCTCAGCGTGCCCGAAGCGCTGCAGCGAACGGGTTCTCTCGACCTCGCTCACCCGTGCGTCATCGGCTCGGACTGGCCGAGCACGAACCGCTCAATGCTCGCCGGCGTCGTCGAGCTCATCGACATTCCGGCTGCGGAAGGAGCGCCGACAGCAGCGCTCCAGCTCACGGAGTTGAAGGGCCGAGAGGACCGCCTTCGCTCCGTGCTCGGCAAGCGTGCAGCGAAGGCTGCGACGCCCATCACGGGCGACTGGCGGAAGCTGCTCGTCAGAGCTATCTCCGAGGCGGGCGGCAAGTTCGAGGAGGCGAACGAGATCCACCGGCAAGCTATCGAGGAACAGGCCGTCGCCCTCGAGCGGCTTCTCTCACGTCGTCTCAGCGTTCTCGTCGGACGCGCTGGCACGGGCAAGACGTCTGTCATGGGCGCGCTTATGCTCTCCGACGCACTCACGAAGGACGGCATCCTGCTGCTGGCGCCGACCGGAAAGGCGCGCGTGCGCCTGGGCAAGGCGACTAACGCGGAGGCGATGACCGTCGCGCAGTTCCTTCATCGTCTTGGTCGCTACGACGGCACTCGCCAGCGGCCGAAGTTCGACGGCAAGGACAAGTACCGGAAGGAGAAGACTGTCGTTATCGATGAGTGTTCGATGCTCACGATGGACGACCTGGTCGCCGTCCTCGAAGCGCTCGACCTCGCGCACGTGCAGCGCCTCATCCTCGTCGGCGATCCGAACCAGCTCCCGCCCATTGGCGTGGGACGCCCCTTCGCCGACCTCGTCTCGTACCTCGAAACTACCGACGTGAAGGGGGAGAGCGGCACGCCGCTTGGCAATGCGCTCGCCAGGCTCTCTGTCGAGGTCCGCGCGGCAGCAACGGCGTCCTCGTCGGCCTCCGATGCGCTCCGCCTTGCGTCTTGGTTCACGCGCGAGCAGCAGCCCGTCGACGCCGACCGCATGCTTAGCGACCTCGAGCTGGGCGAGACGTTCAACGACCTCGAGATCGCGCTGTGGAAGACTCCCGACGAGCTGCGCGCGCAGCTCCTGGCGGCGTTCCAGCGGCACCTCGGGCTGACCGGCCCGGGTGACGTCGCCGGATTCGACAAGGCGCTCGGTCTCGACGACAAGGGTTGGGTCCCATTCGACGCGCCGGAGGGCTCCGAGCGCTGGCAGATCCTGTCGCCGGTCCGAATGCACCCGCACGGCGTCCACGACCTGAATCGCTGGGTGCAGCGGCAGTTCCGCGCGAATGAGCTGGAGGCGGCAGCGACGCTTTGGGGCGTGAGCCTTGGCGACGAGACTATCGTCGCCAAGGACAAGGTCATCCAGACGACGAACCAACGGCGCAGGGCGTTCAACTGGGTCGAACGCGCGAGCGAGGAACACTACATCGCGAACGGCGAGGTCGCCTTGATGTCGAAGGTGAAAAATATGCTCAAGGGCGTGTTCGCCGGGCGCCCGAACCTAACGTTCGACTACTGGCCCAACCAGTTCTCCGACGGATACGCTCCCCTCGAGCTGGCATATGCGCTCACCGTCCACAAGGCGCAAGGCAGCGAGTTCAAGAAGGTCTTCGTCATCCTGCCGAAGAACAGTAGGCTGCTCTCGCGCGAGCTGGTGTACACCGCGCTCACGCGCTCGCGTGAACAGCTCGTGCTCCTCGTCGAGGGCGACGACGCGACAGTGCTCTTCGACCTCACGCGTCCGGAACGCTCGGAGACCGCGCGCCGCAACACGAATATCTTCCACAGTGTCATCCGCACCGCCGATGACACTGTGCCCTTCGCCGAGCACCTGATTCACCGGACCGAGAAGGGTCATCTGGTGCGCAGCAAGTCGGAGCTTGTCATCGCGAACATGCTGTTCCAGCTTGGTATCCCCTACGAGTACGAGCGAGTGCTCGACGGTACGACCGCTGCGGGCCGCCTGCGCCCCGACTTCTCGTTCGTCACCGCCGACGGTGACCTGCTCGTCTGGGAGCACCTCGGCATGCTCAGCCGCCCCGACTACAAGCGGGGCTGGGAGTGGAAGCAAGCTTGGTACGAAAAGAACGGCTTCGCTGAGGGCAAGACGCTCTTTACGTCGACCGAAGAGGACGGCAGGGGCCTCGATTCGGCAGAGCTAAAGAAGACGGCACTGATGATTAGGAATCTGCTTGAGTAAAGCCACCTCTCCTGGAGCTAAAGAACGTATTCCCTCGCGGGAGTGGCAAGATTTGACTCGGCGAGTACAAAAATGATGGTCTCAATCAGGGGAGGGGGAAGGGAACATGCGGATAGAAAAAATCGCGATCGAGAATTTCAGGCTTTTACAGAGTGCGGAAATGTCGCTTGAACGGACGACGACATTGATCGTCGGCCGCAACAACAGTGGAAAAACTTCCATCACGGAGTTCTTCGCGCACGTCCTGGGCGATGAGCCGAAGAAGCTGCGGCTTGAAGACTTTTCGGCAGCGAGAAGAGAAGCCTTTCTCGCAGCCAAGCAACTGCGTCGTGAAGGCAAGGATGAGAAGGATGTTCTCGCGGCATTGCCGGTCATCTCGGCTACGGTCTTTGTGTCTTACGACCCGGCTGACGAACTTGGTGCGCTCGCCCCATTTGTGATCGACCTCGACCCCGGGTGCAAGACCGCCCAAATTCGTATTGACTATCGACCCGCACAGACTGCCTTGGCTCTGCTGCTTGATCCACCTGTCCCGGAGGGAGGAGCAGACGACGCGACTCATCTCTTCAAGAACCTCAAAGACGTTGTTCCGAAAGCCTATGAATACCATGTAACGGCAGTTGATCCCAACGATTCGACCAACGAGCGCGTCATTGAATTAAAGCAGCTCGGTAAGCTTTTCCAGTGCGGACTTGTGGGCGCGCAAAGATCCCTTGATCAACGCAAGCGCGGCGAGCCCAATGTCCTCGGGAAGCTCTTAGAGGCATTGTTCACAACAGCGACAAGTGCCACGGCAACGACGGCAGACCAAGCAATTGCCGCAGAACTAAAGGCTGCGGTCTCCAACATCGAGAAAAACATCCATGAGGGCTTCAACGAGAAGCTCACCGCGTTGCTGCCGAAGATCAAGAGCTTCGGATATCCAGGTCTCAATGACCCGGACTTGCGTACGGAGACAGCACTGAATGTCGTCAGTCTTCTCAATGAGCACACGAAGGTCTTCTACACCGGGGCTCATGGCGTCCATCTCCCCGAGGGATACAACGGTCTTGGCGCACGAAACCTGATCTACATCCTTCTTCAGCTTCTGAGTTTTCACAAGTCTTTTCGCACGAACCCGACCCTACCGGCAGTGCACCTGATCTTCATCGAGGAGCCTGAAGCGCATTTGCATCCGCAAATGCAGGAAGTCTTCATCAAG
>Ga0207877_10122_pt1 | contig 22240 bp, 16 predicted proteins | sample LinPmetageLP29_FD_184046 | JGI IMG/M metagenome (GOLD analysis project Ga0207877, IMG submission 184046) | Marine viral communities from the Pacific Ocean - LP-29 (SPAdes) | ecosystem: Environmental > Aquatic > Marine > Oceanic | place: Pacific Ocean | collected 2009-08-23
TTGACGGCTTGCGCCACGAGCGCGGCAAGCTCGGATGTGCGATCGAGAGGACCTCGATCCCCGGATTGGCCCCGGCGAGCAACAATCGCCTTTGCAATCTGTACAGCAAACCGTTCTTCCCCATAGTCCCGTATCACCCTCGCAATGTCGCGCTCATCAGCTTCGGCCAGCCATTGGGCTGCGGTGATGCCGCGCGTGGTGTCCATCCGCATGTCGAGCGGGCCATCCATCCGGAACGAGAAGCCACGTGCGCCTTCGTCGATCTGCGGCGAACTGATGCCGAGATCAAGCAGCACGCCGGCCACCTGCTCCACGCCACGCGCGTCCAGGCATCGGGCCATCTGCGCGAAGCTGTCATGCTCAATAGCGAAGCGGGCATCCTCTACGGTGCCCGCTTCGGTGATTGCTGCCGGGTCCTTGTCGAAGGCGACAAGTCTGCCGCCAGGCCCCAGCCGTTCCAGGATGCGCCGGCTGTGCCCGCCTCTCCCGAAGGTTCCATCGATATAGATACCGTCGTCGCGCCAGATGAGCGCATCGACCGCTTCGTCTAAGAGCACCGTCTGATGGCGCAGTCCCGTACTGGTTTGGGTTGTCATCGCGCGTCATCAAAAGGAGAAATTCTTGAGGGCGTCGGGCATGCCTTGCGCCATGGCGGCCTGCTCCTTCGCGGTGTACGTGGCGGCGTCCCAGACTTCGAAGTGGCTGCCCATGCCGAGCAGCATCACGTCACGTTCAAGGGAGGCGGCCGCGCGCAGTTCCGGGGTGATGAGGACGCGGCCAGCGGTATCGAGTTCGACATCGGCGGCGCTGCCCAGGAAGATCCGTTTCCACCAGTGGGCTTCCATCGGCAGCGCGGCGATGCGCTCGCGAAAGCGTTCCCACTCGGGGCGCGGAAACAGCATGAGGCAGCCATCCGGGTGCTTGGTCACAGTCACCCGGCCTTCGGCCTGCAGCTGGAGCGCTTCGCGGTGCCGCGACGGAATGGACATCCGCCCTTTGGCATCCAGCGTCAGCGCCGACGCACCCTGGAACACGTTGGTTTCTCTCTCCGTGTGGCGACTCGATCGCCACTCACCTTGCCGTCAACTGGCCCGCAAACGGCCGCTTTAAACCACAAAACTACACTTTCTGACACTGTTTCCCACTTTAGAGGAACGACTTTAGGCGGTCAAGGCTTGCGGAGGCCTGCGAGACGGAAAATTTGCAATCAGAACAATGACTTAGCGCACCCCGCCAGAGGAGCCGAATCACTTTTCCCAATCAAATGAAGGAGATAGCGTGGTTTATGCAGAAACCACGTGAGAGAACGGCGCGCGACAGCGCCCCCCGTGCGAGGGCGAAGTCCATACGCGGTAAAGCTCGGGCAAACGGAGGAGCGTGCGGTATGCCGCCGGCCTGCGAGCGACGCTGCACGCGTCAGATGCGGTACGCGGCAGTCGTCATGACGCGTGACGCGGCACGCATGGCTTGGCGGATCGGCGCTGGCAGATCAATGCCGCCGGCCTGGCGCGCGTTGTCGCCGTGACGGATCTCGTCGTCGCGCATCTGGGCGACGATGGCGCGCGAGCGGGTGTCCTGTTCGGGCAAGGTATCGAGATGGCCATCGAGGTGATGCTCGACCTGGCGCTCGGTCTCAGCGACGAAGCCGAGACTGATCTTGTCGCCGAGGCGTCCGGCCACCGCGCCGATCGCGAAAGCGCCGGCATACCACAGCGGGTTCAGCAAGCTCGGGCGATCGTTCAATTCCTGCAGGCGCTGGGCGCACCAAGCGAGGTGGTCCTCTTCTTCGCGCGCGGCTTCGTCGAGCTGGGTCCGGATGGCCGGGTCCCGGGCAAACAGCGCTTGCCCCTGGTACAAGGCCTGGGCGCAGACCTCGCCGACATGGTTCACGCGCATCAGGCCGGCGGCATGGCGGCGGTCGGCCTCAGAAAGCTTGGTCGCGTTGTCGGCCGTATTTGTGGAGGCGGCGGACGCGATAACGGCATCAGCGGGGTTCGGTCGGCTGGCGCGGGTGACGCCTGCCACAGCGCGCAAGGCGCGGTCGAATTCGGGGATGAAGCGGTCGAGCATGAGTACGGGCACCGCCGGCAATGGCGTGCGGCGCAATTGCCATTGTAAGGCCGACACCGGGCAGGATCTTGCGTCCGATCAGAACCCGGCCGTCCAAACACTACTGTACGGGATAACCCTGTTGGTGCGCGGATCGCATCCAAAACCGCAAGGAATCGAGGGAGCACATCGCCGATCTATTTCAAATTTGGAAACAGCCTGTTGCCGGGATCAGACAGCAAACGCTCGTTTACGAACATTCGTTCGCAAATTTCGACCGAGCCCAGCACCACGTTGTTACATTAGTCAGCGACTTCGTTTGAAAGTCATGGGGCGGGAAGACAAGAACGGAGGGTCTGCCTGCCACTGAACGCAATAAATAAAGATCTGGAGACCGACCGATGAAGAAATCGCTGCTGGCATTGGCAGTACTGGGCACGTTTGCGGGTGTTGCGCAGGCTCAGTCGAGTGTGACCCTGTATGGCGTGGTCGACGCCAACATTGAGTACGTCAACCACGCGCAAGCCGTAACGGCTGCGGGGGTGGTCATCCCGGGCAGCAGCGGCTCGCGCCTGGCGATGCAGGCCGGCGGCCTGTCTTCCAACCGCTGGGGCTTGCGCGGCGTCGAAGACATCGGTGGCGGTCTCAAGAGCCTGTTCGTGCTGGAATCGGGCTTCGCCATGGACACCGGCACGCTGCAGCAGGGCGGACGCCTGTTCGGCCGGCAGGCGTTTGTCGGTTTGCAGGGCAACTGGGGCAAGATCACGCTGGGTCGGCAATACACCACGATCTTCGACATGATGGCGAACTTCTCGCCGACCGGTTACGCCACGCAGTATGAGCCGGTGGTCGGCCAGCTCGGTCCGAACTTCCGCGAAGACAACATGATCAAGTACACCGGCGCATTCGGCCCGGTGACAGTGGAAGGCCACTGGGCGTTCGGCGAACGCGCAGGCAGCCAGACCGCCAACTCGGCGTACGGCGTGGGCGCAAACTACTTTGGCGGCCCGTTCGGCCTGGGTATCGCCTATGACGAAGTGAAGGTGCTGACGGCAGCCGAAGCCCTGGGCGGCCCCGGCAACGAGTACGCCAAGGACAAGCGCGCCGCCATTGCCGCCAGCTATACGATGGGCCCGGTCAAACTCATGGGTGGCTATCGCTACGGCAAGACCGACACGGCCTCATCTGGTGCCACGCTGGCTCTGCTGCCGCACCGCGACGACTACTACTGGGCTGGCGTGAACTACCAGGTGACGCCTGCGCTGGGCCTGACGCTGGCGTACTACTACGACAAGATCAAGGAAGCGACCATCGGCGGGGCAACGGTCAACCCGCGTAATCCGCAGCAGTGGCAGTTCATCGCCGACTACAACTTCTCCAAGCGCACCGACGTGTATCTGAGCGCCGCGTATGCACGCAATGCGTCGCTGAACTGGGATTCGATCGGCTATGTAACGAACCCGGCAACGGGCGCGCAAACGTCGGTGGGCTATCTGCCGGCGGCATCGCAGACGTACTTCATCACGCCGAACTCGGATAACCAGGTCGGTGTGGCGATCGGCTTGCGTCATAAGTTCTGACACGCACTTTGTTGTTGCCCGCCGCCCCTCTCCTTGGCGGGCGCAGGAAGGCACCTTCGGGTGCCTTTTTGCATGGCCGCGCGCTATGCTCTTGCGATCGAGCCCGCCGCTGGATGGCAAGCCGACAGTAAAAGGAACGCGCGGCGCTTCAGAACGACAACAACGCGAACCTTACCGGAGACCCGCATGTCCTCTTCGACCTCTCCAACCATGGCGCCCTCCGCCCCCGGTGCGGCCGCCGACACCAGCCGCTCGCGCATCGTCTTCGCCAGCTTCATCGGCACGGCCATCGAGTTTTACGATTTCTATGTCTATGCGACAGCCGCGGCGCTGGTCATCGGCCCAGTGTTCTTTCCGCATGGGTCCGCCACGGCACAAGCGCTGTCGGCGTTCGTCACGTTTGGCATCGCGTTCATCGCTCGGCCGATCGGCTCGTTTCTGTTCGGCCACTTTGGTGATCGCATCGGGCGCAAGTCGACGCTGGTGGCGTCTCTGCTGGTGATGGGCATTTCGACCACGCTGATCGGACTCGTGCCGGGGTACGACAGCATCGGCACGCTCGCACCGATCCTGCTGTGCATCCTGCGCTTCGGCCAGGGCATCGGGCTGGGTGGTGAATGGGGCGGCGCGGCGCTGCTGGCCACCGAGAACGCACCAGCCGGCAAACGCGCCTGGTTCGGCATGTTTCCGCAGCTCGGCCCGTCGGTGGGTTTCCTGGCTTCGAACGGTCTCTTCTTCGGGCTGGCGATCGCACTGTCCGATGAGCAGTTCCGCAGCTGGGGCTGGCGCGTGCCGTTCCTGGTCAGCGCAGTGCTGGTGGCGCTGGGCTTGTATGTGCGATTGAAGATCGCTGAGACCCCCGCCTTCCAGGCAGCCATCGACCGGCAGGAGCGCGTGAAGGTGCCGGTCGCCACGCTGCTGGCGCACCACTGGTGGCCGACGCTGCTTGGCGCGCTGGCCATGGTCGTCTGCTACACGCTGTTTTATATCTCGACGGTATTTTCGCTGTCGTACGGCGTGGGCACGCTGCATTTCTCGCGCCCGAGCTTCCTGGGTCTGCTGTGCCTCGCCGTGGTGTTCATGGGGCTGGCGACGCCGCTGTCGGCATGGGCGTCCGACCGCTTTGGGCGCAAGCCGGTGCTGATCGTCGGCATCATCGCCGCCATTTTGTCGGGCTTCACGATGGCGCCGCTGCTGGGGAGTGGGCAGACACCGCTGGTGGCCCTGTTCCTCATCATCGAACTGTTCCTGATGGGCGTGACCTTCGCGCCGATGGGCGCGCTGCTGCCCGAGCTGTTCCCGACCAACGTGCGCTATACCGGTGCCGGCGTGTCGTACAACCTGGGCGGCATTCTGGGCGCGTCGATTGCGCCCTACATCGCGCAGAAGCTGGCCGAGCAAGGTGGCCTGAGCTGGGTCGGCATGTATGTATCGGCGGCCGCGGTGGTCAGCCTGATCGGCGTGCTTTGCATGCGCGAGACACGCCATACCCGGCTGATGTAAGGGCCACGCATATCAGCACGCTTAGTCCCAAGAGTGGCGGCCCGAGCGACCACGCTTGACGTCGCCACGCGCGCGCTTGCCTTCCAGGCGGCGCGTCTTGGAAGCGCGCGTGGGCTTGGTGGCGATGCGCGACCTGGGCACCGCAAGCCCCGTCGCGATGAACGCCGCCAGACGTTCGCGGGCATCCTGGCGGTTGCGGTCCTGCGTGCGAAACCGTTGAGCATCAATCACAAACACGCCCTCATCGGTCAAGCGGCGGTCGCGTTTTTCCAACAGACGCGCTCGCAATGCGTCCGGCAACGAGGGCGATTGGGCGATGTCAAAGCGCAACTCCACCGCCGTCGATACCTTGTTGATGTTCTGCCCCCCCGCTCCGCTTGCGCGCACAAAGCGCTCGACCAGCTCGGACTCCGGAATAGACAATTGGGGGGTGATTTTGAGATCGGTGCCGGGCATTGGAGCATTGTAGGGAGAACAGGGTCTTTCTGGAGATCAGCGTATGTATCGCGGAGAACGTTTCAACGGCTTCAGCCACTTGGCCGGGGCCATCCTTGCCGCTACCGGCATGGCTGTGCTCGTGACATCCTCGGCGCTGGACCACGATGCCTGGAAGGTGGTCAGTTCGGTCGTCTACGGCACCACGCTGGTCCTGCTCTACACAATTTCCACGCTGTATCACAGCCTGCGCGGCCCCGCCAAAAGCCTCTTCCAACGGCTGGACTATTGCGCCATCTATCTGCTGATCGCCGGCAGCTACACGCCGTTTGCGCTGGTCACGCTGCGCGGCCCCTGGGGCTGGGCGCTGTTCGGCATCAACTGGGCACTGGCCGCCATTGGCATTGCGCAGGAACTCTGGATCGGCCGCCGCACGCGCCTGTTCTCACTGCTGATCTACGTGGTGATGGGCTGGCTGGTGCTGATTGCCATGGGGCCGCTGGCTACCGCGCTGCCTGCACCCGGCCTGTGCTGGCTGGTAGCCGGTGGCGCGCTTTATACGACGGGCATCGGCTTTTTTCTCTTTGACGAGAAGGTGCGGCACTTCCACGGCATCTGGCACCTGTTCGTGCTGGCGGGCAGTGCGTGTCAGTTCGTCAGCATCCTGCTGTACGTCGGCTGACACACCATGAAAAAAACCGCGATTCCTCGCGGTTTTCTTCTTGCAGCTACGCAGACTCAGGCACGCTTCTTCATCGCCTCATCGCGCAGTTCGCGGCGCAGGATCTTGCCGACGTTGGTCTTCGGCAGCTCGTTGCGGAACTCGATGAACTTGGGGCGTTTGTAACCGGTGAGCTGGTCCTTGCAGAACTCCTGCAGCTTCTGTTCCGTGAGTGTCGGGTCGCGGCGCACCACGAACAGCTTCACCACCTCGCCCGAGTGGACGTCGGGCACGCCCACGGCAGCCACTTCCAGCACGCCCGGGCACATCGCCACGACGCCTTCGATCTCGTTCGGGTACACGTTGAAGCCCGACACCAGGATCATGTCCTTCTTACGATCGACAATCTTGGTGTAACCGCGCTCGTCCATTACGCCCACGTCGCCGGTCTTGAAGAAGCCGTCGGCATACATGACCTTGGCGGTCTCGTCCGGGCGCTTCCAGTAGCCGGCCATGACCTGCGGGCCGCGGATGCAGATTTCGCCCGGCTGGCCGATCGGCTGATCGCGGCCTTCGTCGTCGCGGATGGCGATTTCAGTGCCCGGAATCGGCAGGCCGACGGTGCCCGAAAACTTGTCGGTATCGGTCGGGTTGCAGATGGCCGACGGCGAGGTTTCAGACAGGCCATAGCCCTCGATGATCGGGCACCCCGTCACCTCGAGCCACTTCTTGGCCACGGCTTCCTGCACCGCCATGCCGCCACCGTTGGCCACGCGCAGGTTGGAGCAGTCGACATCCTTGAATTCCGGGTTGTTCAGCAGCGCGTTGTACAGCGTGTTCACGGCCGGGAACATGTGGAAGCGGTACTGCTTGAGCACCTTGATGAAGCCCGGAATGTCACGCGGGTTCGGGATCAGCACGGCCAGCCCGCCCTTGCGCATCGACAGCAGGCAGCACACCGTCAGCGCGAAGATGTGATACAGCGGCAGCGCGGTGATGGTGACGATCTCTTCGTCGGCAGCCAGCATGCGGCCGTCGCGGCCGGGCTTGGTGAGCGCCGGGTTCATCCACGCTTCCGATTGGAGCACGTTGGCGACGATATTTCGATGCAGCAGCGTCGCGCCCTTCGACACGCCCGTCGTGCCGCCCGTGTATTGTAGGAAGGCCACGTCGTCGGGGCCGACCGAGGTGGGCTTGAGCGTCTGCTTGGCGCCCTCTTGCAGCGCCGTATTGAAGCGGATGCAACTGGGAAGCTCCCACGCCGGCACCATCTTCTTGACGCTGCGCACGACAAAATTCACCAGCATGCCCTTAAGGCCGCCGAGCATGTCGCCCATGCTAGCCACCACGATGTGCTTGACCGGCGTATTGGGCAGCACCTGCTGCAGCGTCGTCGCGAAGTTCTCCAGGATGATGATGGCTTCGGCGCCGCTGTCCTTGAGTTGATGCTCAAGCTCGCGCGGGGTGTAGAGCGGATTGACGTTGACGACTACATAGCCTGCACGCAGCACGGCGGCCAGCGCCACCGGGTACTGCAGCACGTTCGGCATCATCAGCGCAACGCGGGCGCCGGGCGCCAGACCGCGCGATTGCAGCCACGCCGCCAGTTGGCGCGACAGCGTATCGAGCTCGCCATAGGTCAGTACCTTGCCCATGCATTCAAACGCATGGCGGTTGCGGTTCTTTTGGAAAGAATCCTCAAGCAGGTGGGCCAGCGATCGATACTGCGATGCATCGATCTCGGCCGGCACCCCGGCGGGGTACTGCTTCAGCCACGGTTTATCCATGGGTGTGTCTCCTGGCGATTGTCGATTTTTTCGAATGGTCGTTCGTTTTTTTTCGGCATCCTACGCGGATGTTTGTGTCAAAACAATAACTTAGACAGTTCCCTCGGCCGGTTGACCTTGCTTGAAACTGGTGCAGAAACCGGTGTTGGCATCACTTTTGTCTGATGTCCTCCGACGCGCCCATCGCCGAAGGCGCCAGTAATCGCAGTGCTGCCTCCCGCTGCGGTTTGGACTCGCGCGCCATGGCCTTGACGTCGTCATAAAAGCGCGCCCAGTCGCCGCCATCACGGTGATACAGCGCCGTGAACGCCGGCACCCATTCCAGGTAGCTCGCGACTGCGCCCAGATGCGCGTTGGACAGCGGCTGCGCAAACCAGCGGTCGTAACCGGTATAACCGCCCCAGCTTGCTTTGAGCTTGGTGTAATCGGCCTGGAGGCTCGCGAAGATGGCGCGTTTTCCGGCGCGCTTCTCGTCGTCCGACACTGGGCTGGCATACAACGCCTCAAGTCGGTTGCGATACTCCAGCAGCAGGGCGCGGAATTGTACGCGCCGGGCGTCGTACGTGGCGTATTCCGCGCGAATTTCCGGGGTGGCGGCATCCGCCAGCCAGCGTTCGACGCCAATGGTTTCCACGGCGGTGGCAAACGATTCGTTGAACGCGGTATCGCCCTTGGCGTAGACGACCTGGTGCGCCAGCTCATGAAAAATCAGCCGCGCCAGCTCACCTTCGGGCAGGCCGACGAAGGTGTTGAGCAGCGGGTCGTCGAAATAACCCAGTGTGGAATACGCAGGAATGCCGGCCACATCCACATCGAGGCCTTGGGCGCGCAAGGTGTCGGCGTAGGCCATGGCGGCGTTGCGGTCGTAGTACCCGCGATACGTCACGCAGCCGACGATGAGGAAACACCACTCCTTGAGCTTGACCGACAACTCCGGGGCGGCAAACACGTTCCACACCGCGAACGGACGCTTTAGATTGGCGTAGACGCGATAGCTGCCGTTGTCGGGCAGGCCCAGCTCGCGCGAGGCATAGATGCGGATGCTGCGTGCGTCTTCCAGCCGTTTGGCCAGCTTGTCGTTGTGAGCCTGCCGGGCGTTGTCGATCACCTGGTCGATCGACTCGCGCTGCGCCATCAGCGAGAGATGTCCGCTGACCGACTGATAGTAATAACCGACGGTGTCGCAGCCAGCCAGCAACGTCGAACCGGCAAGCGACAGCGCAAGACACAGCGCGCGTGCGGCACGCATGACGGCCCCGTCAGGCGGCCTGTGCCAACGGCGCGACCTCGACCAGGCAATCGTAGAAAGTGGGCGCGCGCCCCATGTCGGTCAGGCGCTGGCTGGTCAGCTCGTTGGCGTTGGTGCCGTCGGGCGCGAGCTTCTTCCACCAGATCGACAGGCCGACGACCACGCCGCGCCGCGCACGGTCGGTCACGCGGGCGCGCGCCTGCATGGTGCCGCGATCATTGAAGATGCGGACAAGCTCGCCGTCGACAACGCCGCGTGCATTCGCGTCGTCGGGGTGGATATCGAGATGCGGCTCGCCCTCGGTACTGCGCAGGCTGTCGACGTTGACGAAGGTCGAGTTCAGGAAGTTGCGCGCCGGCGGCGAGATCATCGACAGCGGATAACGCTTCGCCAGCTCAGGCGTGCTGACCGCCGACTCATGCGGCGGCACATAGCCGGGCAGCGGGTCAAGGCCGTCCTTGGCCATCTGCTCGGAATAGAACTCGCAGCGGCCCGACGGCGTGCGATAGCCGCCACGAGCCAGCGGCGCGGCGGGGTGCGCCAGCTTCTGCCAGCCGTCGCGCTTGAGCGTGGCCCAGTCGATGTGCGCGGCGGCCGGGTCGTCACGGCGCACGGCCTGGCTGGCGATATCGTCGTCCGAGTCGGCAAAGCAGGCGTCGTCAAAACCCATGCGCCGGGCAATGCGACGGAAGATCTCCGTGTTCGGCAACGACTGCCCCATCGACGCGATGGCAGCGTTGTTGGCCAGCACGTAGGTGTGACCGTAAGCCTTGTGCACATCGACATGTTCGAGCTGCGTGGTGGCCGGCAGCAGGATGTCGGCGTAGTCGGCCGTGTCGGTCTGGAAGTGCTCCAGCACCACCGTGAAGAGGTCTTCGCGCGCAAAGCCGGCGGCGACCTTGCGCGAGTCCGGCGCCACCGCCACGGGGTTGCTGTTGTAGACAACCACCGCCTCGACCTTTGGGCCAAACGACGCATCGCCCGGATGCAGCAGCGCATCGCCGATGGTGCTCATGTTGATCGTGCGGGGCAGCGCCGGCCAGCTCGGCAGCAGGTCAGGACGCTGCAGCTTCGCATTGTCGATGGGGAAGAAACCGGACGTCGATAGTTGCAGGCCGCCCGCTGCATCCCGCCACGCGCCCACCAGCGACGGCAGGCATGCGACCGCGCGCACGCCCTGCCCGCCGCCATGCGCGCGCTGCATGCCGTAGTTCAGGCGAATGGCCGCCGGCTGCTTGTCGCGCACGACGGTCGTGCCGTACAGCTTGGCGAGCCACTCGACATCCGCCGCGTCCAGCCCACACAGCGTCGCCGCATATTCCGGCGTGTATTGCTGCGCGCGTTCACGGAGCGCCTCGAAACCGAGCGTGTGATTGGCGATGTAGTCGTGGTCGAGCAGGTCATCGCGGATCAACACGTGGATCATCGCCAGCGCCAGCGCCGCATCGGTACCAGGGCGCACCGCCAGATGGCGATGGCACTTCTCGGCCGTCAGCGAGCGATAAGGATCGATGGCGACGAGCGTGGCGCCGCGCCGTTTGGCTTCCTGTGCGCGCGTCCAGAAATGCAGGTTCGATGCGATCGGATTGGCGCCCCAGATCAGGATCAGCTTGGCGTCCTGCACGTGCTCGATATCCATGCCGAGACTCGCGCCATACGTGTAGCGCAGCGCCGTCGCGCCGGCCGATGCGCAGATCGTGCGATCCAGCAGCGACGCGCCCAGCTTGTGGAAAAAACGCGCGGCCATGCTTTCGCCCTGCACCAGGCCCATCGTGCCGGCGTAGCTGTACGGAAGGATGGCCTCCGGGTTGCGCGCAGCAATGTCGCCCAGGCGCGTGGCGATGGTGTCGATGGCCTCGTCCCACGAAATCGGTTCGAACTTGCCCTCGCCCTTGGCGCCCACACGCTTCATCGGCGTCAACAGGCGGTTTGGGTGGTACGTGCGTTCTGCATACCGATTGACCTTGGTGCACAGCACGCCGGCAGTCGTCGGGTGGTCCGGGTCGCCCTGCACGCGGGTGGCGCGGCCGTCCTCGACGGTGACGAGCAAGGCGCAGGTGTCGGGGCAGTCGTGCGGGCAGGCGGCACGGATGACTTGGGTGGACATCAGGGGGCTCCGGAGTGGGTGGCGGCGGGTGCATGTCGGCGTTGTCGCACCGCCGCGAGTATCCGGAAATTGTAATCGCCTGCTAAGTGCTTCGCAGCGGCGTGGAGCCGCGCGTGACGAGCCGCCCCGTGAGCAGCACACGGCGCGTCGGCAAGGTGGGCTGCGCGAGGCGCTCCTGCAGCATCGCCATTGCCATGCGGCCGATGTCGTAGACCGGTTGCTCGATCACGGTGATGCCCGGGCCGGCGAGCTCCGTCCAGGGCTCGTTGTCAAAGCCCGCCACGGCAAGGTCGCGGGGCACGTCCAGCGAAAGCTGCCGCAACGCACGCAGCACGCCGAGCAGCGATTGCGCGTTACTCGCGACCAGCGCGTCGGGGCGATCACGTTCCGCGCCGGACAGCCACGCCAGCGTCTCGGCCTCCGCTGCCTCGGCGGTGGGCAGAATGAATCGCGCCTCGGCGGTGATGCCGCGGCGTGCCAGCGCCGTCGCGAATCCGGCCTGACGCTCAGCGCCCGTGCTGCTCGTCCGCCCGAACAGGCCGCCAATACGCCGGTAACCCTGCGCGGCGAGGTGCTCGGCCAGCGCTTGCGCCGCCTGCTGGTTGTCGAGCACGACGGCATCGGTGCCGCATGTGGGGCCGGCACGATCGATCAGCACGACCGGATAGCCGAGGTCCACGGGTTGCTGGGCTTCGGCAATGCCGCGCGTTGGCGAGAGGATCACGCCGGTCACGCGCTCCTCTTCCATCAGGCGCAGGTACATCGCCTCCTTCTCGGGGTCTTCGTCGGAATTGCACAGGATGACGCGCAAGCCGGCGGCATAGGCCGCGTCTTCCACCGCCCGGCTGACGCTGGTGAAAAACGGGTTGCGGATGTCCGAGACGATCAGCCCGACGGTCTGCGCCTGCTGCGAGCGAAGCCGCCGCGCCGACAGGTTCGGCCGATACCCGGACGCCGCCACCGCCGCATCGACGCGCCGGCGAAGCTCTGCGCTCACGGGCCCGCCAGCGAGTGCGCGCGACACGGTTGCTACCGACACCCCCGCTGCCGCCGCTACGTCCTTGATTCGAACCGTCATGCTGAAATCGTTTCCAAAGAAAGCGTCATCATAGCGAAGGACCGCTCAGCTACCAATGCGCGAAACGCCTAGGGAAAACCCCGTAATTATTGGGATAGACGTCACTTTGTGCCGCGTTGCACATTGACACTCGAACTGTAATCGATTTCAATTCGCGATCATTGACGACACGCATGCCGGGCCTTGGAGCGCGGCAGCCGCAGGAGACCCCGCCGCATGGCTTCCGCCCTGATCTGCGCCGAACGCATCCGTCTGCAGCAACGCGCCACCGACAAGGAAAGCGCCATCCGCGCCGCCGGCCAATTACTGGCCGACGCCGGCTGCATCGATCCGGCCTATATCGACAGCCTCCTGCGCCGCGAAACCGTGGCCAACACGTTTCTCGGCCACGGCGTCGCCATTCCGCACGGCATGGGCGAGGACCGCCACCTGATCCGCCAGACGGGCATTGCGGTGCTGCAGTTTCCCGAAGGGTTGGAGTGGCACCCCGGCCAGACGACGCACCTGGTACTTGCCATCGCCGCGCAGTCGGACGAGCACATCACGCTGCTGCGCCGACTGACGCGGCTGCTGAATGACGACGCGCGCCTACGGCATCTCTTCACCACGCAGAATGCTGAAGAACTTGTTGCCGCGCTCTCCAGCGACGCACCCGCGCCCGCCGCCGACACACCTGGCACCGACCTCGCCGAGCAGCGCGCCTTGACGCTGGAATACCCGAGCGGCCTGCACGCCCGGCCGGCCACGCAGTGGGTCGAAACCGCCCGCCGCTTTGCCGCGCGCGTGCAGGTTCGACATGGCGACGAAACCGCCGACGCGAAGAACCTCGTGGCGTTGCTGCAATTGGGCCTTGCGGTTGGCTCCAAGCTCACGCTCTCTGCGGAAGGCCCCGACGCCGGCGCCGCGCTCGACGCGCTGCTGCAGACCATCCGAGGTCTGACGGCGCAGGAACGTGCCCAGGCGGCGCGCGACACGCAGGCAGCCCGCACCCGACAGACCGCGCACGGCTGGCAAGCCGACGCGGCGTTGCCCACCATCGGCGGCATTGCGGCAAGTCCCGGGCTGGCGATCGGCCCCGTCCACGTGCTCCAGCACGGCGCGTCGACCGTGCCTGATCACCCTGTCGCCCTGACCACCGGCGGCGATCTACTGGACCAGGCGCTGGCGAGCACGCGCGCCGAACTGGAAGCCCTGGCACGCAACACGGCCGCCCGCCTGGGGGAAGCCGAAGCAGGCATCTTTAAGGCGCAAGCCGAACTGCTGGGCGACACCGATCTCATGACGCTGACATGCCAGGCCATGGTCGAGGGCCACGGCGTGGCGTGGTCCTGGCATCAGGCCGTCGAACGCCTGGCCGAGCGGCTGGGCGCGCTCGGCAATCCGCTCCTGGCGGCACGCGCGGCCGACTTGCGCGACGTGGGACGGCGCGTGCTCGGCCATATCGACCCGTCGCTGCGCAGTGCAGCGCAAACGCTGCCCGAGAGCCCTTGCATCCTCGTGGCGGCGGACCTGTCGCCTTCGGATACGGCGGCGCTCGATACGCGACGCATCATCGGCATCGTCACCGCGCAAGGCGGTCCGACGTCGCACACGGCCATCCTGACGCGCACGCTGGGCATCCCGGCCGTCGTGGCCGCCGGCCCGGCCGTGCTTGATGTGGCGACGGGCACGCAAGCCATCATCGACGGGACGGGCGGCCGTCTGGTGCTCGATCCCGACGACGCCAGCATCGCGAGCGCCCGCGCCTGGCTGCAGGAAGACGCCGCACGCACGCAGCGCGAGGAGGCGGAGCGAGGCCTGCCCGCGCGCACGTGCGACGGCCACACGGTGGAGATCGCCGCCAACGTCAACCTGCCCGCACAGGCGGTCGAAGCGCTCTCGCTCGGCGCGGAAGGTGTGGGCCTGATGCGCACCGAATTCCTGTTCCTCGAACGCGATCACGCCCCCGACGAAGACACGCAATACGCGGTCTACACCGACATGCTCAAGGCCCTTGGCGGCCGTCCGCTGATCGTGCGCACGCTGGACATCGGCGGCGACAAGCAGGTCCCGCATCTGAACCTGCCGACGGAAGACAACCCGTTCCTCGGCGTGCGCGGTGCGCGCCTGCTACTGCGCCGCCCCGACCTCATGGAGCCGCAACTGCGTGCGCTCTATCGGGCCGCCCGCGATGCTGGCGAGGCGACTGCCCTGTCGATCATGTTTCCGATGATCACCTCATTGGAGGAGGTGACCGCCCTGCGCGCCGCGTGCGAGCGCATTCGCGCTGAGCTCGACGCGCCGACGGTGCCGCTGGGCATCATGGTGGAAGTACCGGCCGCCGCACTGTTGGCCGATCGCCTGGCCGAGCACGTCGACTTCTTCTCCATCGGAACGAACGACCTCACGCAGTACACGCTGGCGATCGATCGCCAGCATCCCGACCTCGCTGCCGAGGCCGACAGCCTGCACCCAACCGTGCTGCGCCTGATCCAGCACACAGTGCAGGGCGCCGCACGCCGCGGGCGCTGGGTCGGCGTATGCGGCGGCTTGGCGGGAGACCCGTTCGGCGCGCTGCTGCTCACAGGCCTTGGCGTGCATGAGCTGTCGATGAGCCCACGCGATATTGCGCCGGTCAAGGCGCGGCTACGCGAGGCGCACGTCCGTGCGCTGTCGCAACTCGCAGAACGCGCATTGGCCTGCGCTTCCGCCCAGGAGGTGCGCGACCTGGAAACCACGTTGCCGATGCAAGCCGGTGGCAAGGAGATGGCCGCATGAGCACGCAGCCGCGCATCGTCACCGTCACGCTCAACCCGGCCATCGACATGACCATCGGCCTGGAGCGGCTTGAACGTGGCCGCGTCAACATCGGCCGCAGCGTCACGCAACAGGCCGGCGGCAAGGGCGTCAACGTGGCAGCCTGCCTAGCCGATTGGCAGGTACCGGTGATCGCCACGGGCCTCCTCGGCGACGCCAATGCCGAACTGTTCGAAGCGTTGTTTGCGCGCAAGGGCGTGCTCGACGGCTTCTGCCGCGTGCCCGGCACCAATCGCACCAACATCAAAATCAGCGACCAGGCAGACGGACAGACCACCGACATCAATCTGCCCGGCATTGACGCCACGCCCGCCGACTTCGACACGCTGTGCGAACGCATTGACGCGCTCTCCGACATTGCAGGCGCAGCGCTGTGCGGCAGCTTGGCCGGCGGCTTGCAGTCCGATAGCTATGTGGAACTGCTGGCCCGGCTGAACCGCCGCGGCATCCCCACCTTGCTCGATACCAGCGGCGCACCGCTGGCGCAGGTGCTGGCGGCACCGCGCGAAGCCCTGCCGACGGCCATCAAGCCAAACCGGCACGAGCTGGAACTGTGGGCGGGGAGATTGCTGCCCACGTTGGCTGAAACGGTGGACGTGGCGCGCGCCATCCAGGCACGCGGCGTGGCGCAGGTCATCGTGTCGCTGGGCGAGGACGGCGCGCTGTTCGTCACGGCAGAAGGCACGTGGCAAGCGAGCCTGCCACCTGTACGCGCCGCCAGTACCGTCGGCGCGGGTGACGCCATGGTGGCCGGCGTGCTGGCCGGCTGGCATGCCGGAGCGGGCATGGAAGAAACCGTGCGTCTATCGGTGGCCTTCGCCGCGTGCAAGCTCCAGCGCCTGGGCCCGCACCTCCCGCCCCCGGGGCAGGTGCGCGAACGCGCGTCCGCCGTCCAGATGCAGCGCGTGGCCTGACGCCCGACCATCGCATCGCCACACGCTCAACGCATTCAAGGAGCCGATCATGGCAAACCTGCTGGCAATTCTCGGTGCAGACGGCCGCACCACCCGCGCGATGCTCGCCGGCGCAGCCCTGCGCCACGCGGCGCGCGAATCCGGCTGCAAGCTCGACGTCGACGTGCGCGGCCCCGACACCGTCTCGGTCGTCGACACGGCAGCGCTGGCCACCGCCGAGGCCGTCGTCTGGGCGGGCCTCGTGCCGGACGCAGCGGCTCGCCACGCCAATCCGCGCACGCTTGAAGTCACGCTCGACGAAGTACTCGCGGACGCTCGTGCCGTACTGGCCCGCATGATCGGCAACGCCCCGCCCGTTCCCAAAGCCGGCGCGCAAGCTCAACGCATCGTCGCCATCACTTCGTGCCCGACCGGCATTGCGCACACCTTCATGGCCGCCGAGGCGCTCACGCAGGCCGCCGGCGCGCTCGGTCACACGATCCACGTGGAAACGCAGGGTTCGGTGGGCGCACAGAACACGCTGTCGGCCGATGCCATCGCAACCGCAGACCTCGTGCTGATCGCCGCCGACACGCAAGTCGACCTGTCACGCTTTGCCGGCAAGCGCGTCTTCCGCGCCGGCACCAAGGCGGCCATCCACGATGGGCAGGCATTGATCCGCCGGGCCTTCGACGAAGCCTCGCTAGAAGGCGCGGGGACGGCGCAATTGGCGGGCCCCGCGGCCGCCGCGGCAGAACAGCAGCGCACTGGCCCGTACAAGCACCTGATGACTGGCGTGTCGTTCATGCTGCCCTTCGTGGTGACTGGGGGCATCCTGATTGCACTGGCGTTCGCCCTGGGCGGCATCTACGTGACGGACGCCTCGGCCAGCCACACGCTGGGCGGCGTGCTGTTCCAGATCGGAGCCAAGTCGGCGTTTGCCTTGATGGTGCCCGTGCTCGCCGGATACATCGCGTACTCGATCGCCAGCCGGCCCGGTATTGCCCCCGGGATGGTCGGCGGCATGCTGGCCGCCAGCCTGGGCGCCGGCTTTCTTGGCGGCATCGTGGCCGGTTTCGTCGCCGGCTATGGCACCGAGGCGCTCAACCGCTGGCTGAAGCTGCCGCGCAATCTTGAAGGGCTGAAACCGGTATTGATCCTGCCGGTGCTCGGCTGCCTGCTGACAGGCCTGGTGATGCTGTATGTGGTTGGCGCGCCGGTTGCAGCGTTGCTCGCCTCCCTCACGACTTGGCTGCGCGGCATGCAGGGTGCCAACGCGGTACCGCTGGGCGCGCTGCTGGGCGGCATGATGGCCTTCGACATGGGCGGTCCCATCAACAAGGCTGCGTATGCCTTCAGCACGGGGCTGATCGGCGCACAGGTTTACACGCCCATGGCGGCCACCATGGCCGCGGGCATGACGCCGCCGTTGGGCATCGCTCTGGCGGCATGGCTGTTCCCGTCGCGATTTACGCGAGACGAACGCCAGGCGGCGCGCGCCACCGCCGTGCTCGGCCTCGCCTTCATCAGCGAGGGCGCGATCCCGTATGCGGCCCGCGACCCGTTCCGCGTGATTCCCGCGCTCGTGGCGGGTTCGGCCTGCGCGGGCGCCCTTTCGATGCTGTTCGGCGTGGAACTGCGCGTGCCGCACGGCGGGGCGTTCGTGCTGCCGATCCCGAATGCGGTGACGCACCTGGGCGGCTATGTTGCAGCGCTGGTTGCCGGCACCGTCGTCACCGCCGTGCTGCTGGCAGTGATGAAGCGGCGGGTGGCGGAAGCCGCCTGAAACGGCCCCGTGTGAAGGAAAGCCGTGCACATCGCGCGGCTTCTCTGTCTCAAAAACGCTCAAAAGCGACGCAACCGGCCCGATTCTGTTTGCCTCCCCTGCCCGTTTAGCTATGATGCCGAGCAAATCAACTCTCGGGGGAGAGCAATGCAATCTCGTAGAATCACCGCGCTGCTGGCCATGTTCGCAGCGGGCATCGTCGGCATCGCTTCGGGCGGCGCGCACGCCGAGACGGGCGTGACCAACGACGCGATCATCGTCGGCCAATCGGCGCCAATGAGCGGCCCGGCCGCAAAGCTTGGTCAGCAGATGAACCGCGGCGCCCAGTTGTACTTCAACGCCGTCAACGCCGCAGGTGGCATCAACGGACGCAAGATCGAATTGAAGGTGCTCGACGATTTCTACGAGCCCGATGCGACTGCCCGCAACACCAAGACGCTCATCGAAGACACCAAGGTCTTCGCCCTGTTTGGCTATGTCGGTACGCCGACCAGCCTGGCGGCGCTGAAGATCGCCAACCCGGCGGGCGTGCCGTTCTTTGCGCCGTACTCCGGCGCCTCGGCGCTGCGCGAGCCCTTCGCGCGCAATGTGTTCCACGTGCGCGCCAGCTACAACGATGAAACCGCCGCCATCGTCCAGCAGATCCACACCACGGGCCTCAAGCGCATTGCCGTCATCTATAACGACGACGCCTACGGCAAAGCGGGCCTTGACGGTGTACAGCGCGCGCTCAAGCTGCCGGCAAACAAGGGGGTGTCGCTCGTCGCGCAGGCCAGCGTCGTCCGCAACACCACCGACGTGAAGAGCGCGATCACCACAGTGCTCGAGCAGAAGCCGGATGTCGTCGTCGTCATCAGCGCATACCAGACCGTGGCAGCCCTCGTGAAGGGCGCACAAGAACAGGGGTATGCGGGCCAGTTCTACAACGTGTCGTTTGTCGGCACCAAGGCGCTCGCCAACGCACTCGGCAAGGCCGGCGGCGGCGTGATCATCTCTCAGGTGATGCCGTATCCGTATAGCGGCGCGTCACCCGTGGTTCGCGATTACCAGAAGCTGCTCAAATCGGATGGCATTACCGATTTCGACTACGGGAGCATCGAAGGCTACGTCGCTGCGCGCGTCTTTGTTGAAGGCCTCAAGCGTGCGGGCCGCGACCTGACCCGCGAGAAGTTCGTCGGGGCGCTGGAGACGATGGGCAACTACGACGTGGGTGGCTTCAACGTGAACTTCTCGCCCTCCAACCACGTCGGCTCCAAGTTCGTTGAGATGACGATCATCAACTCTAACGGGCAAGTGATCCGCTGAACGCGCATCCCTAAAAAAAAGAAACCGGGCCAGGTGCCCGGTTTTTTTACGTTCAAGCCGGCTGCAACTGCGGCTGCCGTTGTGCGAGCCGCCGCATGAACGCTTCGCACTGCGCGATCTGCGCAAGTTCGATGTACTCGTTAGGCTTGTGCGCCTGCTCGATATTGCCCGGACCACACACCACAGTCGGAATGCCCGCGTGCGTGAACAGTCCCGCTTCGGTCCCGTAGTCGACCTTGCCAACCGCACTCCGGCTATCGGCCAGCGCTTGCGCCAGCGCCACCAGCTCGTGCGAGGGCGCAATCGACAGGCCCGGCGTGTTGGCCTTCATGGCGAAGTTGATGTCAGCGTCGGCAGAAATTTCACGCATCTGCGGCAGCAGCGTCTGCTGCGCATAGCGCTCGACCTCGGCGAACAGCCAATCCGGATCGATGCCCGGCAGGTAGCGGAAATCGAAGGTGAATTCGCAATCGCGCGGCACCACGTTGGTGGCGATACCACCTTTGATCGTGCCTGTATTCAGCGTCGTATGCGGCACGACAAAGGCGGTGTCGCGCGCCTCTTCCGCCGCCAGACGCGCAGCCAGCGAGCGGATATGCGCGATCAGCAGCGCCGCAAACTCGATCGCATTCACGCCCTGCGGCGTCAACGCGGAATGCGCTTCCTTGCCGCGCACGCAGCATCGGTATTCACGCTTACCCTTGTGCGCAATAATGGCGCGCATCGACGTGGGTTCGCCAACGATGCAACCGGCGGGCTGAATGCCGCTCGCCTCGAGATCACGCAGCAGACTGCGCACGCCGACGCAGCCGATCTCTTCATCATACGACAGCGAAAGATGAAAGCTGGCGTCGCCCTCCGCCGCCATGAACGCGGGCACATTCGCGAGCGCCACGGCAATGAAGCTCTTCATGTCGGCGGTGCCGCGCCCGTACAGGCGGCCGTCACGGATCTGCGCATCAAACGGGTTCGTATCCCACGGCTGCCCATCGACGGGCACCACATCGGTATGCCCAGACAACACCAGCCCCGGCTTGCGGCCTGGCGATAGCGTCGCGAACAGATTTGCCTTACCGCCCGTCGCGTCATAGGTCAGACGACAGTCCGCGCCCTGCCCGCGCAAGCGATCGCGCACCCACTCGATCAATCCAAGATTCGAATTGCGGCTAACGGTATCGAATGCCACCAGCGTGCGGATCAATTGCAGAACTTCGTCGGAAGGTTGCGATGCAACAGCGATGGCTTCAGCAGACATGATGGGCTCGGGTCGGTCTCGTGGTGCTCGCGGGAGCGCGACGGGCAACTGACTAGGGCGGCGCGCGGTCAATTGACAGACGTCCAGTGTAGGCGTTTCGGCCGTTCGGCTTCGTCTGTATGTGAGAGCGCACAAGTCACCGCATGACGAATCCATACGGAACTGCATGGGCGGGCCAAGCAATTGGCTGATGGCGGGTCGAAAATCGCCCTTCGGCGTATCATCGAATGCGATTCCGAACTTTCAGCCAGAACGCGAGCATCCTCATGAAGCTGATCCCAGAAATCCAAGCCGCGCAGCCCGAGATCCAGGCGCTGCGCCGCGACATCCACGCACATCCCGAACTCTGTTTCGAAGAACAGCGCACCTCCGATCTGGTCGCCGCCAAGCTCGCCGAGTGGGGTATCGAAGTGCATCGCGGCCTGGGCAAGACTGGCCTAGTCGGTGTTATCCGCAACGGTGAAGGCAAGAGTATCGGCCTACGCGCCGATATGGATGCTCTGCCGCTTGCGGAGGCTAACCAATTCGAGCATCGCTCCAAGCACGACGGCAAGATGCACGCGTGCGGCCACGACGGTCACACCGCAATGCTGCTCGGCGCCGCACATTACCTGTCCAAGCACCGCAATTTCAGCGGCACGGTAAACCTGATCTTCCAACCCGCTGAAGAAGGCGGCGGCGGCGCACGCGAGATGATCAAGGATGGCCTGTTCGATCGATTCCCGAGCGACGCCGTCTTTGGGCTGCACAACTGGCCGGGGGTGCCGGTCGGCGCCTTCGGTACGCGCGCAGGCGCGCTGATGGCATCGAGCAACGAGTTCCGCATCACGATCAAGGGAAAGGGGGCTCACGCCGCGCTGCCGCATAACGGCAACGATCCGGTATTCGTTGGAGCGCAGGTGGTATCGGCGTTGCAAGGCATCATCACGCGCAACAAGCGGCCGATCGACACCGCGGTTCTGTCCGTCACACAGTTCCATGCCGGCGATGCGACCAACATCATTCCGAACGAAGCCTGGATCGGGGGCACGGTACGCACCTTCTCCACCGAAGTCCTCGACTTGATCGAGCGCCGCATGGAAGAGGTCTCTAAGGGCATCGCCGCCGCATACGATTGCACGGTCGACTTCGTCTTCCACCGCAACTATCCCCCCACCGTGAACACGGAACCTGAAACGCAGTTCGCGGCAGCGGTGATGCGTGAGCTCGTCGGGGCAGATAACGTTGACGCTAATATTGATCCGACCATGGGCGCCGAAGATTTCTCGTTCATGCTGATCGAGAAGCCAGGCTGCTTCGCCTTCATCGGCAACGGTGACGGCGACCATCGTGAGCAAGGCCACGGTCTGGGCCCATGCATGCTGCACAACCCAAGCTACGACTTCAATGACGAGTTGCTGCCGCTGGGCGCGACATATTGGGTTCGCCTCGTCGAGAAATTCTTGGCACGTAGCTAGTCAGCCCGCTCGCGAATGCGTAAAAGCCTCCTAACGGAGGCTTTTTGTTTTTTAGGGATCGATTGGGGGAAGCAGAGGAGGGGGTTGCCGGGTCTGGCCGGCGGATCGCTGCGTGTTGCAGCAGTGCATAAAAGCAAACACCCCAGCTCTGTGTAAGAGCTGGGGTGTTGAGGGGAGAGCCTGGCGATGACCTACTTTCACACGGGAATCCGCACTATCATCGGCGCGGAGTCGTTTCACGGTCCTGTTCGGGATGGGAAGGGGTGGTACCGACTCGCTATGGTCACCAGGCTATGACT